>Ga0247843_1005936_pt1 | contig 16437 bp, 11 predicted proteins | sample LaCruzMarch2017__FD_192420 | JGI IMG/M metagenome (GOLD analysis project Ga0247843, IMG submission 192420) | Freshwater microbial communities from meromictic Lake La Cruz, Castile-La Mancha, Spain - LaCruzMarch2017_8m | ecosystem: Environmental > Aquatic > Freshwater > Lake | place: Spain... | reverse complement strand
GGCGGTGGCGGTGGCGGAGGTGCCGGAGGAGGTGGTGGCACTGGTGGCACTGGTGGTGGAGGTTCCTTTGCTATATTTTTGGTAAGCAATGGTGTAGGAGGCTCAATTATCGATTGCGATTTGAATCCTGGCCCAGGTGGCGCAGGTGGCGCAGGTGGCGCAGGTGGCGCAGGTGGCGCTGGCGGTGCAGGTGGTTTAGGTGGCCCAGCAACGGCTTGTGGAAACAGCTTTGGTGGAGCGGGCGGTGCAGGTGGAGCGGGCGGTGCTGGTGGAGCAGGTGGTAGTGGTGCCACAGGGCCTAGTGCTGCCCTTACCGAGAATGGAGGAACCCCAGTGATGCAGCAAAACATCACTTCTGTGCTCGGAAACCCACCCATTATTTCTGTGGATAATTATGGCTGCACGGATGCTGATGTTATGTTTTCAGCGGCAGGAGGTGGAGCATGGAATTTCGGTGCTGGAGCCACGCCTGCCACGGCAAATGGCAGCGGTCCCATCGCAGTGAGCTATGCCACGTTAGGAAGAAAAACCGTGACATTGAACGGAACAGCATTCACCGATTTCGTAGTTATTTTCACCAATGGCCCAACTACTCCGTCTATTACACCAAACAATGGATCAGTAGATGCGGGTTGTCCAAACGATTTTTCCACATCGATTGTAGGTACCAACTACGACTGGGATTTTGGCTCAACTGCAAATCCATCCACCGCATCTGGAGCCAATTTGAGCGCAGTATCCGATATATTCTTTGGAGTCCCTGGTACATACACCATCTATGTCACAGTTACTACCCCATGCTGTGGGCCAGTAACCGATTCAACTACAGTAATAGTACAGCCCAACAATTTTGATGTGAACCTTACGGTGAGTGCTGCTCAAATTTGCGATGGCGATGCTTTTTCCGTCACAGCCGATGGAAATTACCTCAATTATGCATTTTTCTTAAACGGAGTTATTGCCCAAAACGGAGCGTCTAATGTGTATAGCTCTTCCTCACTTCAAAACGGTGATTTGATAAATGTGGAAGCCTTGGTGGGTTCGTGTTTTGCCAATCCAAGCGATACAATCGAGATGATTGTGAATCCTATTCCCACTGTTGCATTGAGTTCTTCGGATGCAGATAATGAAGTTTGCCATGGAGAGTTGCTCACTATGACAGCAACTCCGGCAGGATACGATAACTATGAATTTTTTAACGGAGCAAATTCTCTTCAAAGCGGGGCGAGCAACATCCTTTTTGGAAGTTTGTTGCCGAATAATATCATTTCCGTTGTTGCCACTAGTTTGGGCTGTTCTAGCACTTCAAGCAATGCTATTGTTACGGTTATTCATCCTATTCCATTACCCGTGGTAACGAGTTCCGACAACAATAATTCGATTTGTGTTGGGGATAACATCACTTTCGTGGTACTTCCTCCAGGCCTAGCCGATTACGAATTTTTTGAAGGAATTGGATCAGTTCAATCGGGCGCGGGCAACACTTATTCTACTACTGCATTAGTTGATGGCACTGTTGTAACCGTGATTGCTACTAGCGCACAAGGGTGCGTCAGTGATCCAAGCAACGCAGTAACCACAGCAGTTAATCCATATCCGAGCGTTACAATGAGCACTTCAGATGCAGATGACACGATTTGCGAAGGAGAGGAAATAACATTTACAGCGGCACCTTCTGGCTATGATAGTTATGCCTTTTTTGATGGGGCAACTCCGGTTCAAACTGGTGCATTAGAAAATTGGCTAACTGGCGGGTTAATTACTGGCAACAGTGTGACGGTAGTGCCTACTCATTTGGGATGCACTGGAACAGCAACTGCTGCTATTTCAATAACTATAATTTCATCACCAGTAGTTGACCCAGGGATAGATTTCGCGCTTTGCATAGATGCTGCGGATGTTACCCTAAGCGGGTTTACGCCTACTACGGGAGCTTGGAGTGGAACTGGAATAACGAATGCGACAGGAGAGTTTTCGCCATCGGTTGCAGGTGCGGGCATACACACACTTTCCTATGCTGTTTCTAATGGCAACTGCACAACAACTGAAACAATTGAAGCAACTGTGAATGCGTTACCGCTTGTTGCAGCTAGCCCATCGCGCGCCATTTGCCTTGGCGAATCGTTAGATTTGAGTGCCGTAGGAGCTGAAACTTATGTTTGGTCACCTGCCACTGGGCTTAGTAATCCGACAAGTGCGAATCCAACAGCAACACCAACAGCGACAGTTACTTACATCGTTTCAGGCACCGATATAAATGGATGCATCAATACAGCTACAACCACCGTTACAGTTGAACCTGTTCCAACAGCTCAGTTTTCCTCCACCTTGGTGTGTGTAGGTGAACTAACCGATTTCGTCAACACTTCGCAGCCTGCGGGTAGCCTCACCTATCAATGGAGTTTTGGAGACGGGACGGTTTCAGCGGAAGAAAACCCAGAACATTTATACCTGACTGCTGATACAAACGATGTGCAACTTGTGGTGATTTGGGGCAATTGCTCTGATACGGCTGATGGAATCGCCATTGTGCGTCCACTTCCAGAACCAAGTTTTGCTGCCGAGCCTCGCACGGTATCTGTTATCACGCCTTTAATTCAGTTTAATAACGCCTCTTCGGGAGATGAAACTTGGCTTTGGGATTTTGGAGACGAGACCTTTTCTGACGAGGAAAACCCTAATCATGCTTATCAAGATACCGGTGTTTATCGCATTTGGCTCACCGCTATTAGCGACCAAGGTTGCAGAGATTCGGTGGACACTGAAGTTACGGTCACTCCATATTCAACCATTTACGTTCCCAATGCCTTTACACCAGGAGTTGATGGTGTAAACGATCGATTCAGGGCCTATGCTGCGGATATTACAGGCTTCGAGATGAAGATTTTTAACCGCTGGGGTCAAATGGTACATTATAGCACCAATATTGAAATGGGTTGGGACGGTGGACCGTATGGCGAAGGCGAACTTTGCCCAATAGATGTGTACACTTACGTTATCCTCTTCACCGATTTTAGAGGAAGAACCCAACAAATTGGAGGGAAAGTCACTGTTATTCGGTAATGGATTGAAGTTCAATCCGAACAAACCTGTAAGTACAAAGTTCCCTAGTTCAAGGCATCCGCCACAATTCTATCGTTAGCCAAACGCGGTGGCTTAAATTGACCACCAAGCTTTCCTTGTGATTTGGCGTAATTGATAAATGCGTCTTGCCTTAATGCTGTAATAATCAGCGGACGAAGCACTTTCCCCGTAATCAAATCGCTGTAGTAAATGTTCTGACGTTGCATGGCATTGTCAATCCGCAAAGCAAATGCTTCCAATTCTTGAGGCGGTTTTGCGAAGCTAATAAACCACTCATGATACGGCAATCCACCTTTTGGTGGGTTTACTTGAGGAGCTACGTGAAACTCTATCACCTCAATATCGCTACCTGCGCAGGCCTGCTCCAAAGCGGACTCTACTTCCTTAGCAATCACATGTTCGCCAAAGGCAGACGTGTAATGTTTTATTCTTCCGGAAACGATAATTCGATGGGGATTTAGACTCACAAACTGAACTGTGTCTCCTATACTGTAGCCCCACAAACCAGCATTGCTGTTTACAATGAGGGCATAGTTTTTTCCCAATTCAACCTCACCAATCGTTAAACGCTTTGGGTTTGAGTTGAAATATTCCTCCACAGGAATAAACTCGTAGAAAATACCTGAGTTGAGCAGCAGCAACATGCCTCTATCGCCCTGCCGATCTTGGTAGGCAAAAAAGCCTTCTGAAGCTGGAAAAAGCTCAATGCTATCGACTTTTTTCCCAACGCTAGCTTCCATAGTGGCCCTATAAGGCTCAAAGTTCACACCTCCATACACAAAGAGCGAGAAATTTGGAAACACGTCTTTTATTGGCTTTCCTATGCGTTTTGTAATGCGGTCGAAGTACATCTGTGCCCAACTCGGAATGCCGCTAATCAAAGTCATGTTTGCCGACAATGTTTCGTCAACAATCGCATCCAATTTGGTTTCCCAGTCTTCAATGCAGTTGGTAGCATAACTCGGCATTTGATTGCTGCGCAAATAGCCTGGCACAAAATGATTGCTAATTCCCGAAAGCCTACCGACAGGAATAGTTCCTTTCATTTCTAATTCTGGACTTCCAGAAAGAAACATCAGTTTTCCATCAATAAAGGTGGAATTTCCCGTTTCGTGTATGTAATTGAGCAGCGCGTTGCGAGCGCCATTGATATGATTGGGAATGCTTTCGCGGGTTATGGGAATGTATTTAACACCAGAAGTGGTGCCGCTAGTTTTTGCAAAATAGAGCGGTACACCTGTCCAAAGTACATCGCGTTCTCCTTTCAAAACACGTTCAATGTAGGGGCGCAATTCTTCATAATCGCATATGGGAACGTGCTTCACAAACTCGTGATGCGATTGAATAGAAGCAAAACCGTGCTCTTTTCCGAAAACGGTGTTAGACGCAGCTTTCAGTAATTGACGGAATACACGTTTCTGTGTCTCCACAGGGTTCAAGCTCCATGTCTTGGTGTCGGCAGCTATCCAAGCAGCCAATGGTTTACTTAAAACAGAACGGAATCCCATGTCGGTAAAAGTAAAAAAGCAAAACTTTGCACGTCCTAGTGGCAAACATTTCCACCAGATTTCTATTTGTACTAAAAACCCGTAATTTGACCACTATCAAAGCGCAACGCCATGGCTATAAGAGCACCTTTTAATCTTCAACAATGGATTACTGACAATCGCGATTTGCTAAAGCCCCCCGTGGGCAACAAGAATTTGTACACCGAAGCGGGTGATTATATAGTTATGGTGGTTGGCGGTCCAAATGCCCGCAAGGATTATCATTTTAACGAATCGGAGGAATTGTTTTTCCAATTGGAAGGAGATATTAATGTCCGAATTCAAGAAGATGGAAAAGCGGTAGATGTGCCTATAAAAGCTGGCGATATGTTTTTGCTACCCGCCAATGTGCCTCATTCGCCAATGCGGCCGGCCAATAGCGTTGGTTTAGTGATAGAAAAAGTGCGAAAAGGAACCAACTTGCAAGATGGTTTATTGTGGTTTTGCGAAAACTGCAATCATAAATTGCATGAAGCGTATTTCCCACTCACGAACATCGAAACGGATTTTATTCCGCGCTTCAAAGAGTTTTATGGTTCTGTGGAATTGCGCACATGCAAAAAGTGCGGAACTATTATGAAAGCGGATGAGCGCTTTGTGTAAGCGCCATTAAAGTGAGAGTTGTTTAAACGGAAAAGGCCCCGTATCGAACGAATCGATACGGGGCCTTTTAGAATGTGGAATCTGCCAAATTATTTAACCACGCTTAGGCGGCCAGTGTGTGCAGTGCGACCGTCTGCAGCCAACATGCGATACACATACAATCCATTTGCAAGCGCATCAATATTCACGGCTTGGTTGTCATAGCTTAGAGCTTGGCTGGCAATCAATTTTCCGCTAAGATCAAGAATTTCGAACATGTAGCTGTCGCCACCTGTGCGAACCCGAACCACATCATTTGCTGGATTTGGGAAAATCACATTACCGCCACGAGCAACGATATCTTCAACTCCAGTGCAGCATTCAGAAGCATCAGAAATGAAGGTAGCAGATTCAGGAAGGCCTGCACCGTCCAAAGTTATTTGAACCACGAAATAGCCCAAATCTTTGCTAAGGAAACGAACACGATCAACATCTGAAATGCTTGGATTTGGAAAAACTCCTGGTACGCTGGGAGCAAAAGTCCACGCATTATTAGCAATGCTATAGCCCCAAATGCTATCAATGGTGTATTCATTCAAACTCTGACGCAACACATCATGCGATGTTCCCAGTACATCTGTTAATGTTCCTTCTGCATCAATAAGTGATTCAGAAACTATTTGACGCTTAAAACGAACAGAATCAGGATTAAAAATGAGATTGATTGGTGATGGAACCAATCCAGTAGAAAGAAACTTTACATCAAATAATGCAGTGTCTTGGTAACTGGTATTGTATTGAGCAGGGAATGTAAAAATCGTCCAAGGATTAGAAGCAGGAATTGAGGTAACAAATGGAACAGGAAGTCCAAGTAAAACACCAAAGTCTGTGTTTAACCCAAGAATCTGAACATCATCCGTAGTTACATCAGCAAATGCATATCCACCAAATTGGTCAACGGCAAGGTCCGATGTAGGAAAGTCAGCACCTCCTTGAGTTGCCGTAGGGTCATAAAAACCTGTGCTAAATAGCGTGTCAGTTTCTAAGGCTGAAAAATCCCACGTTTGTGGAGTAGAGCTTGCTGTGCCTAAGTTTAGGCCAGCTGGCACGATATCATCCGAGCCAAAGTTTAAGCTGGTTCCAACTACTGGAAAATCAGCATCGGTAATGATGATTTGAGCTTGAGCACTTACACTCAAAAGTCCAAGTACTGTAAAGGGTATTAGTTTTTTCATGATGGGTTAGTTTGTGAAACGGATTCAAAGGTAGGTATTCCATCGCACTATCTTTGCCCTGTGAGCATAATTGAAGCCCCAGAGCATATTCAAAATTTATTGAAGACGCTGCCCAGCAATCCGGGCGTGTACCAATACTTCGATAGTGAGGGCAATCTCATCTATGTGGGCAAAGCAAAAGATTTGCGAAAGCGGGTGGGATCCTACTTCACCAAGGATAGATATGACAGTCGAAAAACCGCCCTTTTGGTTCGGAAAATATACGACATCAAACACATTGTGGTGGATTCTGAGCTAGATGCGTTGCTGTTGGAGAACAACCTCATCAAGCAATACCAACCGCGCTACAATGTGCTTTTGAAAGACGACAAAACCTTTCCATGGATTTGCATTAAGAAGGAACCTTTTCCGCGCATTTTTTCTACGAGAAATGTGGTGAAAGATGGTTCACTCTATTTTGGCCCTTATGCCTCCGTAAAAATGATGCACACCTTGCTGGAGCTTATCCGTCAGCTCTATCCGTTGCGCACTTGTTCGTTGGCTTTAACCCCGAAAAACATTAAAGACGAGAAATTCAAAGTATGCCTCGAATATCACATTGGCAATTGCAAAGGCCCTTGTATTGGCGAGCAAAAACCAGAAGATTACGACTACTCCATCCAAGAGATTAAGAAGATTATCAAGGGAAATATTCGTGAAGTGCGCGAACATTTGGGAAAGCAAATGATTGGTTTTTCGGAATCGCTTTCGTTTGAGGAAGCGCAAGTGGTGAAAGAAAAGCTAGAGTTGTTAGATAGATTTCAAAGCCGCTCTACGGTGGTTAGCCCAGTGGTGGACGATGCTGATGTGTATTCTATTGTTAGCGATGTGAAAAGTGCTTACGTCAATTATTTGCGTGTGGTGGAAGGCGCCATTGTGCAAGCGCACACCATCGAATTGCGGAAGCGATTGGAAGAAGACGACCGTGAGCTTTTGGCTATTGGCATGGTAGAAATGATGCAGCGCTTTGGCAGCGAAGCCAAAGAGCGCATTGTTCCCTTCGACCCAGGACTGAACTTGCCGGGCGTTTCTTTTACCGTTCCGCAGCGAGGCGATAGGCATAAATTGTTGCAACTTTCGGAGCGAAATGCCATCAACTTTAAGCGGGACAAGGACAAGCAAACGGAAATACTGGATCCCGAGCGCAATGTGACGCGTATTATGGAACAAATGCAGAAAGATTTGAGAATGACGGTGCAACCACGTCACATTGAATGTTTCGACAACTCCAATTTTCAAGGCAATTTTGCGGTGGCTGCAATGGTCTGTTTTCGCAACGGAAAACCCGCCAAGTCAGAATATCGTCACTTCAGCATTAAAACCGTGGAAGGCCCTGACGATTTTGCCTCCATGGAAGAAATCATTCTTCGCAGATACAAACGGTTGTTGGTAGAAGGAAAACCATTGCCCGACCTCATTGTGGTGGATGGCGGCAAAGGCCAGCTTAGTAGCGCTGTTCAAAGTTTGGAACGGTTGGGCCTTCGCGGCAAGATTGCCATCATCGGTATTGCCAAGCGGTTGGAAGAAATTTTCTTCCCCGATGATTCTGTCCCATTGTATATTGATAAGCGCTCCGAAACCCTAAAAATTATTCAAAATGCTAGAAACGAAGCGCATCGCTTTGGCATTACCCACCATCGCAATCAGCGTTCCAAGGGAACCATAAAAACGGAGTTGGTGGAAATAAAAGGAATAAGTGACGTTTCTGCGCAGCTGTTGCTCGACCATTTTCGCTCGGTGAAACGCGTGAAAGAAGCTTCTGAATCCGAGCTTATAAAAGTGGTGGGCAAGGCAAAAGCAAAGTTGGTGTTAGCGCATTTTGCACCACCAAAAGACGCGCTTTAGTTAGGATTTATTCCTTTGGCATAGCCTTTGCCTAAGGCTGAAAGAACAACACTTTCAGCCATGAAATCTCTACCTTCCTTTCGCTTTTCCCTTGTTGTACTAAGTGGAATATTCCTACTAAACAGCTGTATTTATGTGGTCGATACTCCAGGTCCAGATGGCCTTCCGGGAGCGGCATATTTTGGAGTCGATTACGACCATTACATGCCTTACAGCTATTGGGATGATAACCGCGATATTCCCAACAATCCGATTCTTGGTACGTCATATCCTACCAATACTGGAGTTTTCAACTTTGAGTATTTCATCAATCCGTATGATTATTGGTATGGCAGCTATCAGATTTTTCGTAATCCTGGCCAACTGGGCGGTTCGGGCGGGAGAGCAGGTGCCGATGGTGCAGACACCTACTTAATGTTGATTTGCAACCCCGATGGATTCTATGAAGTGAGGGGCAATTACAAAGTAGCTGCCGCAGAAGGTGAAGCCATTGTGATTGAAGAAACCATCGGTGAAAATCGTTTTCGAATAGAAATGACCAAAGCGAATATTAACTCAAGACCAACATCAAACGCACCAAAATACCTGAATTCCGCGTTCTAATCTCAGTTCCAATTTTTCTGAATAGGCTGCAATGAGCAATCGTTGCAGCCTTTTTTTATGTTTGATACTGCGATGTCGATTTCGGACTTCATGTCTTTTTGCAATCTCCTATATTGCGCCATCTAAAGAAGGCATTTGCTGACTTTAGGATAAAACCGTGTTGCTATGAAACGAATTTCGGTGATGGTTTTGGTGATGCTTTGCGTTGGTGCAAGTTTAGTATTGCAGCAATGCGATAAAATGGGAGTTGGTCCAGTAACGGTGCCTGTTTCTGGCGATTTTTTACCAACACTTTCGGCCTACAATTTCTTTTTGGGAAACATGGCCGATTTAGTTCCGAACGATCGGGTGTTACCTTACGACTTGAACTCTTCACTTTTCACCGATTATGCCCACAAGGCCCGATTTGTATGGATGCCCGAAGGCGCTACAGCTGAGTATACCGATACCAAATCGTTCAAATTTCCCATTGGCGCGGTGCTGATTAAAAATTTCTATTACCCATTCGATTTTCGCGATGAAACAAAAGGGCGTAGAATAATGGAAACGCGGTTGCTTATAAACAGAGAAGATGGTTGGGTTGCCCTGCCGTATATCTGGAATACAGAGCAAACCGATGCCACGCTCGAAGTGGCTGGTGGTAGGGCAGATGTTTCGTGGATTCATTCTGACGGCAGCAATCGCGAGGTGAATTATGTGATTCCAAACAAGAATCAGTGCAAAGGCTGTCACGAATCCAATAAGGTAATGACGCCAATTGGGCCACAAGCTAAGCATATCAATAAGACATTTGATTATGCAGATGGCACTATGAATCAGCTTGAAAAATGGACTACCATGGGTTATTTGTCTGGTACTCCTGCGGCTTCATCTGCGCCCAAATTGGCAGTTTGGAACGACCCATCTACTGGTTCAGTTGAGGAACGTAGCAGAGCTTGGTTAGACATTAATTGTGCGCATTGCCACAATCCGCAAGGACCAGGAAACACATCAGGTTTTCATCTTAATGTAGAGGAAACCGACTGCACATCTCGTGGAGTCTACAAAACCAACATTGCTGCTGGGCGCGGCAGCGGCAATCTGATGTACGATATTCTGCCCGGAAATCCAGATAGCAGCATTGTGGCTTTCCGCATGGCGAGCACAGATCCTGGAATTATGATGCCAGAATTGGGCAGAAAGTTGGTACACACCGAAAGTTTGGAATTGATTCGCGAATGGATAGCAGGAATGAATCCTGAAAAGCCTTGTGGGAATTGAGGATGCAATTCTAAGGTTATGCCCGCCACCATAATCCACATTAGAAATATGGTTAGTTCGCGCTGCATTCGTGTGGTGGAACAGATTATTCGCGACCAAGGTTTGGAGGTAACGGAAATGGTGAGTTTGGGCCGTGCAGGAATTCTGTCAAAAAACAAGGAAGCCATTTCCGCCTTGGAAGAGGCGTTAAAAGCTGAAGGATTTGCCGTGGTGCGCCATGCAGACGAGCAATTGGTCGAATCCATCAAAGGAGCGGCTATCGAACTGTTTTATCATGGCAACAATACCAATTCACTATTGCGCAACAGCGACCACTTAAGCGAGCGTACAGGACAACCCTATGCAGTGCTTAGTCGCATTTTTTCGGAACGTACTGGTTTAACATTGGAGCGCTACATAGTGCTTTTAAAGATTGAGCGAGTGAAGGAATTACTCAGTTATCGCGACCTTTCGTTGAGCGAAATATCCTACCAAATGGGTTACAGCAGTGTGCAATATCTAAGCACACAATTTCGTCAAGCCACTGGTGTTACAGTCTCTGAATTTAAGGAAGGAAAAGGGCCAGGCCGCATTCCGTTGGACAGGCTTATTTAGCCCACTACCTCATTTCATACCTCATTTACCAAATTTCGTAACAGGCAAGGCGTTTTGCCTGTACAACTTTGCCTTCTCAAATTAGATTTCCTTTCCGCATGTGCGGAATCCTTAAACGTGAACTCATGGTCACACTAAAAAAGAACATTGCCATCAGCGATTCGGGGTTTGTTTTCAATCCTTCCAATGGCGATTCGTTTTCGCTCAATCAGATTGGATTGGACATGCTGCTTCAATTGAAAGACGCCCGTTCGGAGGAAGAACTGAAAGCAGTAATTCTATCCAAATACGACATTGACAAGGACACGTTGGATAGCGATTACTACGATTTTCTGAAAATGTTGGGTCAGTTCAAACTGCTCGAAGTATCATGAAACGCACCATCACCATAGCAGTTACTGGGCTCAATGCCATAGACAGTCCAGGGCCTGGAGTGCCCGTAATTCGTGCCCTCCGCGAAAGCAAAGAATTTGACGTGCGTATTATTGGCTTGAGCTACGAAACGCTGGAGCCAGGCATTTATATGCACGATTTGGTAGATAAATCGTACCAGATTCCATTTCCTAAATCAGGGCAAGAAGTGCTTTTTCAGCGCTTGGCCTACATCGATTCGGTAGAAGACATCGATTTGATATTCCCCAACTTTGATGCAGAGCTGTTCAATTTCATCAAGCTGGCACCGCGTTTAGAAAAGGAGTTGAACATCAAAACATTTCTGCCAACGGTTGAACAATTTGAGGCGCGCCACAAAGTGAACCTCAGCGAATACGGCAAAAAGCACGGCATAGATGTGCCGCATAGCAAAATGATTTTTAGCACTTCGGAGATTCCGTCAATTCCTTCGGAGTTTACGTATCCAGTGGTGGTGAAAGGCCAGTTTTACGATGCGTCTATTGCCTACAATGCCGAACAAGTGGCTACTTATTTCCATAAGATTAGCGCAAAATGGGGCTTGCCGGTAATCATTCAGCAGTTCATTTATGGCACGGAAGTAAACCTCATTGCATTGGGCGATGGAAAAGGTGGAACCGTGGGCATGGTGCCCATGCGCAAAACTTATATCACTGACAAAGGAAAAGCTTGGGCTGGAGTTGCCCTTGATGATGACGACCTATTGAATGCAGGCCGAAAACTGATTGCAGCTACCAATTGGCGAGGTGGATTAGAGTTGGAATACATCAAAAGCAGTGACGACAAATATTACCTGCTTGAGATAAATCCACGGTTCCCTGCTTGGGTGTATTTGGCGGTGGGTTGCGGGCAAAACCTGCCTGAGCAATGGGTGAAACTTGCCTTAGGCGAGAACCCCACTTTCTACGACACCTACAGCGTAGGAAAAATGTTTATCCGCTATTCGTGGGATATGATAGTAGACTTAAAGGAGTTCGAGACGATTTCCACCCTTGGGGAACTTTGAGCTAGACAAAAGAAAATTGAAAATCACGCCTGTTATATAATAAAGACATGGAAAAACAACGCTACGAACGCCCCGTTATCAGAAGACTGAATGTGGGTGTGATGAATAAATTCGGTACGCGTACCGAGTATGAACCCGTTACCCATATTGATGATAATTCTGTAGCCTCGCTCATTCAAGAGTATGGATCTCCACTCTTTATTATTTCAGAAAAAACCATTCGGTCTACGTTTCAAGATGCGCAGAGGGCTTTCAATACGCGCTATCCGAAGGTGCAATTTGCGTGGAGTTACAAAACAAACTACAACGCTGCGGTATGCAACGTTTTCCATCAAATGGGCTCGTGGTCAGAGGTGGTTTCGGGCTTCGAGTATATGAAAGCTCTAAAATCGAATGTGCCGGGCAATCGCATCATTTTTAATGGGCCAGACAAAACGGTGGAGGAACTAACCTTGGCTATCAACAACGATTCGCTCATCCACATCGACCATTTGGATGAGTTGTATACGCTGACCGAGTTGGCCATTTCGATGAAAAAGAGACCGCGAGTGGCTATTCGCGTCAATATGGATACAGGTATCTATCCCATGTGGGATCGCTTTGGATTCAACTACGAAAATGGGCAAGCTTGGGATGCCATCAACAAGATTGTGCTGGCCGATAGACTGCAATTGGTTGGGCTTCATACCCACATTGGCACTTTCATGCTTTCGCCAAGTGCCTATGGCATTGCTGCAAGTAAAATGTCAGAATTAGCCTTAAGGATTCGCGATAAGTTTGGCCGCAAGATTGAATACTTGGATTTGGGTGGAGGTTTTGCATCTAAAAACACGCTCAAGGGCTCCTTCCTTTCTGGCCCAGACACCTCGCCATCGTTTGACGATTTTGCCGAAACGATTGTGACGGCCATCATGAATGCTGGATTTGTGGAAGACGAACTGCCGTTGCTTATTTTGGAAACAGGTCGTGCGTTGGTGGATGAAGCGGGCTATTTGCTCGGTTCCGTAATCAGCAACAAGCGCCTAAGCGATGGCCGCAGGGCTACCATCATGGATTTTGGAGTGAACATCCTTTTCACTGCGTTTTGGTACGACCACAAAATCAGCCCAGCGCAAGATTTTAGCCACCATACCGAAGACACCGTGATGTATGGCCCATTGTGTATGAACATTGACGTGGTGCGCGAAAATGCAACCTTGCCTCCCATGAAACGTGGAGAGCACGTAGTGGTGCATTGCGTGGGAGCTTACAACATGACCCAATGGATGCAGTTTATTGCATTGCGCCCTGCCGTGGTGATGATTGATATGAAAGGCAAACCGCACCTCATTCGCAAGCGCGAGTCGTTGGCGAATATTGACGAGCAAGAAGTGCTACCTGATTACCTTCGTGGCTTCAAGATATAGCCGAAAATGACCCCAGCCGCGCGTAAATATCTCTTTGGATTGTTTCGCGATGCAGTGTTGTATGGCTATTCTCAAATTTTCTTTAGCCTCGACCGCACCTTCGGTATAGTCCTGCTTATCGTTTCGTTTACCGACCCTTTTGTGGGGCTAAGTGGGCTGGCGGCTGGGCTTTTGGCTAGTGGCGCTGCTTATACCATGGGCTTCGACCACAAGGGCATTCGCGAAGGCATGTATAGCTTCAATAGCATTATGCTAGGCATGATGATGGGCGTGTATTACGATGTGAATGGCCCATTTTTACTGCTTTTGGTCCTGCTTTCGCTGTTTGCGCTGTTCCTCACTTTGGCGTTACAAGGCCGATTGAGTAAATACGGATTGCCCGTAATGAGCATTCCTTTTCTCATTGGCGTTTGGACACTTTTGCTTGTTGGTCGGCAGTTTACTGGGCTCGATTTATCAGAGCGCGGCATTTATACTGTAAACGAATTGTGGAGTTATGGGGGGCAATTCCTCGTGCAGGTGCATGCCACAGTAGAGGGCATTCCTATTCCAGATTTACTGGCGGTTTATCTCCGTTCGTTGGGGGCCATTTTCTTTCAAAACACCCTTTTTGCTGGATTTATAATTCTCCTTGGACTCATCTTCTTTTCGCGCATAGCTTTTGTGCTAAGTGTGCTCGGCTTTTTTAGCGGCTATTTCTTTTTTGGCTTCATGCAAGGTGGTTTCTCGCAATTGAACTACACCTTCATCGGGTTCAACTTCATTCTATCGTCCATTGCGTTGGGTGGGTTTTTCATTATCCCATCCTTTGGGTCGCATGTGTTGGTGGTGCTTACTGCCCCTGTCATTGCCATTCTCATTTCGGCCTTGTCGCAGGTGATGGGCGTGTTTGCATTGCCCATTTATTCGTTGCCCTACAACATTACGGTGCTGCTTGTGCTGTATGTGCTAAGGCTGCGTGCTGTGCAAAAAGGCTGGCTCACCCTTATCTCGGAGCAAACGTATTCTCCCGAAAAAAACTTGTATCGCTTTCAAAACCGAGTGGCGCGTTATGCCCGCGACACGTATTTCCACATGTATCTCCCTTTTTATGGCGAATGGACGGTGTCGCAAGGCTATGCGGGCGACCAAACCCACAAAGGCGAGTGGCAGCACGCCCTCGATTTCACGATTACCGATTCGGACAATAAAAGCTACAAACTTCCGGGCGCTCGGTTGGAAGATTACTATTGCTACAACCGCCCCATCATCGCATCGCAGGATGGTTGGGTGGTAGGCTTGCAAGACGAGGTGGCCGAAAACAAACCGGGCGAGGTAGATTTGAAAAACAACTGGGGCAATGCCATTGTGCTAAAGCATGGCGAAGGCTTGTTTAGCAAGATAAGCCATATCCGCGAGGGCTCGTTTAAGGTGAAACTGGGCGATTTTGTAACCAAAGGCCAAGTGTTGGCGCATATTGGCAATTCAGGACGTTCGCCCGAACCGCATATCCATTTCCAGCTTCAAGCCGCGCCCTATATTGGTAGTCGCACGTTGTCTTATCCCTTGGCCTATTACATGAGCAAGGAAGACGGCAAGGCGGTTTTTCACTCTTTCGATGTGCCCAAAGAGGGCGAACTTATTTCCAACATTCCTATCGATGCGCTGCTTAAAAAAGCATTTGCCTTGCAACCCGGCATGCGCTTTCAACTATTTGGCGAGCACGACCAAGAAGAATGGGAAGTGTATACCGATGCCTACAACGTTTCCTATATCTGGTGTGCCAAAACGGCCAGTACGGCTTATTTCGTCAACAACGGAACGCTGTTTTACTTCACTGATTTTCTTGGTTCGCGCAATTCCATTCTGTTCAAATTTTACTTGGCAGCCCAACGCGTGCTGCTTTCTGCCCACGACCAATTGCAGATGAATGACCGCCTATCGGTGGATACCGTTTTCTCTGGCCCCATAAAAGCAGCGCTAGATGCCGTGGCGCCTTTTGCCCAGGTGGTGCGGGCAGATTATACTGCCTTTTGCGATAGTGCCGACCGCGACCTCAGCCCCAAGTGGGCCATATTGCGTTCGCGCATAGAGGTGAAAGCCTTGGGCCAAGTGCAGCGCAGCATGGCATTTCGGTTAGAAATTGGTTCGGAAGGACTCGCTGCTTTCCACATGGAAGTGGGCAACAAAAAAACCAGCTACACATGCGCCTTGCAGTAGTCATTTTGTTGGTGTTGGCAACGGTGCGATTAACCGCGCAAGAGTCGGGCTATTCCGACACCGCCCATTATGTGTCCTACATGTTGGGCGATTGGGACGAAGTAATTGCCCTTGGCAAGCAAGCCCGCAAGCAAGGCGTAGACCATTACTACCTCCGTGCCCGCAATGGCTATGCCTATTTTATGAAGGGAAAATATATGGATGCAGCGGCAGAGTTTCGTAAGGCCGTGGCATTTAATCCCTATTCAGATTTTGCGCAAACCTATGCCATTTGGTCGCAGCAAGAGGCAGGTTTGCGCTCCGAAGCATTGCTAACCCGTGCTGGCATGACGGTGGCCTTGCGCGATTCGCTCAAAATTGCAGCACCTCGTTTTTTTGATGGGCTCAGTATAGTTGGGGGCTATCGGTTTAGCACTGGCGACACCCTTATTGGCAGTGCCCCTGTAGTTGCCCTTAGCATGTCGCATCGCCTTGGTAGTAGGGTTCTTTTCGAACATGGAGCCAGCTATATGAATGTGTCGCGGTTTTATGGAGATGCTTGGCAGGTGGCCTATCTTGCCCAATTGGGAGTGCAACTTGGGCCGCAATGGAATGTGAAAGGAGCATTTACTGCCAACCATTGGAAT
>Ga0247843_1005935_pt1 | contig 16439 bp, 12 predicted proteins | sample LaCruzMarch2017__FD_192420 | JGI IMG/M metagenome (GOLD analysis project Ga0247843, IMG submission 192420) | Freshwater microbial communities from meromictic Lake La Cruz, Castile-La Mancha, Spain - LaCruzMarch2017_8m | ecosystem: Environmental > Aquatic > Freshwater > Lake | place: Spain... | reverse complement strand
ATTGATTGCCAACGCCAAGGCGCCGATTTTGTACACAGGCGGCGGCATCATCAATTCGGGCCCTGCCGCCAGCGAAGCCCTGCGGGAGCTAGCCGAGTTGACCGGAGCGCCCGTCACATCCACCCTCATGGGCCTTGGCGCATATCCCGCCTCCGGTGACGCATGGCTGGGCATGTTGGGCATGCATGGCACATATGAGGCCAATTTGGCCATGAACCAATGCGATGTCATGGTCTGCCTCGGCGCGCGCTTTGACGACCGCGTAACGGGCCGCTTGGACGCCTTTTCACCCGACAGCGTCAAAATCCATGTCGATATCGACCGTAGTTCGATGAACAAGACCGTGCGCGTTGACCTGCCGATCGTCGCTGACGTTGGCAAGGCCATGCGTCAGATGATCGATGTCTGGAAAGGCCGGAAAACCAAAAAACAGCCGCTAACCGAATGGTGGGCACGCATCGCGGATTGGCGCGCCGTTAATTGCCTTAGCTACCCCGGCAGCACGCAGGAAATCATGCCGCAATATGCGATTGAGCGCCTGTTTGAAGCCACCAAGGACAAAGCTCCGATTATCACGACCGAAGTTGGCCAGCATCAAATGTGGGCGGCGCAGCATTTCCACTTTGATGCGCCGAACAAGTGGCTGACCAGCGGCGGGCTTGGCACCATGGGCTATGGCCTGCCTGCCGCAATTGGCGCGCAAATGGGTCATCCAGACGCGCTTGTGATCGATATCGCCGGCGAGGCATCGATCCAGATGAACATTCAGGAATTGGCAACTGCCACGCAGTATCGCTTGCCCGTGAAGGTCTTCATCCTGAACAATGAATGGATGGGCATGGTGCGCCAATGGCAAGAGCTGACCTATGAAAGCCGCTATTCCGAAAGCTATTCGGACAGCCTGCCTGATTTCGTCGCGCTGGCCGAAGCGTATGGCTGGAAAGGCATACGTTGTGCGGACCCCGCCAAGCTTGATGATGCCATCGCCGAGATGCTTGCGCATGACGGGCCAGTGATGTTCGATTGCCGTGTGCACAAAACGGCAAACTGTTTCCCTATGATTGCATCGGGCGCAGCCCATACGGACATGATCCTGCACGCAGATCAGGTATCGGGCACCATGGATGACGAAGCAAAGGCGCTCGTATAATGCATATTAAGCAAGAACTTACAGAACGGCATGTGCTGACGCTCACCGTCGATAATGAAGCGGGCACGTTGGCCCGCATCGCTGGCATGTTCACATCGCGCGGCTACAATATCGATAGCCTTACCGTGGCCGATATCAGCGAGGACCATACGACAAGCCGGATAACAATCGTCACCAAAGGCCCGCCGCCCGTGATCGACCAGATCATCGCGCAATGCGAGCGCTTAATCCCCGTCCACAAAGTCACTGACCTCACTGAGGCCGGGCCACATGTGGAGCGGGAACTTGCACTGGTCAAAGTCAGCGGCACGGGCGATCAACGTGTTGAGGCCATGCGCCTCGCCGATATTTACCGCGCACGCGTGATTGACGCGACGGTCAACAGCTTCATATTCGAAATCACAGGCGGACCTGAAAAAATCGACACTTTTGTATCGTTGATGCGCGAAGTCGGATTAGTCGAGGTTGGCCGGACCGGTATTGTTGGCCTAATGCGGGGGGCCGGGGTCAGTTAACTGCCATATCGTCATCCTGAATGCGTTTGAACAACAAAAGCTGCTTTTCAGGATTTTGAAAATACGCCGTTGAAAGTAAGACCGTGAAGCACGTTCAGGGTGACGGCAACGAAGAAGGACGGAAGAATGAAAGTATATTATGACGCAGATTGCGACTTGGGCCTTATCAAAGACAAAAAGGTCGCGATTGTAGGCTATGGTAGCCAGGGCCATGCCCACGCGCAAAACTTACGCGACAGCGGCGTTGCGGATGTCGCTATCGCCTTGCACGCTGGTTCGGCAACGGCCCAAAAGGCAGAAGCTGCTGGGTTCAAGGTTTTGGCAAATGCCGACGCTGCGGCTTGGGCTGATATCCTCATGGTGTTGGCGCCAGATGAACATCAGGCCGCAATTTACGCAGATGATCTGCATGCCCACATGAAACCCGGCGCGGCTTTGGCTTTTGCCCATGGTCTCAATATCCATTTCGGCCTGATTGAACCGCGCGCGGACATTGACGTTATCATGATCGCACCCAAGGGGCCCGGCCACACCGTGCGCAGCGAGTATCAAAAGGGTGGCGGAGTGCCGTGCCTGATCGCAGTTGCGCAAGACTCAAGCGGCAATGCCCATGACATCGCACTTGCGTATGCTAGCGGCGTCGGCGGCGGACGCAGCGGCATCATCGAAACCAACTTCCGCGAAGAATGCGAAACCGATTTGTTCGGCGAACAGGCCGTGTTGTGCGGCGGTATCACGCATCTTATCCAGGCCGGGTTCGAGACATTGACTGAGGCAGGCTATGCACCAGAAATGGCGTATTTCGAATGCTTGCATGAGACCAAGCTGATCGTCGACCTTCTGTATGAAGGCGGCATCGCCAACATGCGCTATTCGATTTCGAACACCGCAGAATATGGCGACATCACCACGGGTCCACGCATCATCACCGACGAAACCAAGGCGGAAATGAAGCGCGTTCTCGCGGACATTCAATCGGGTCGTTTCGTTAAGAATTTCGTGCTCGATAACCGCGCTGGTCAGCCAGAGCTGAAGGCCGCACGCAAGGCCGCTGCGGCGCACCCCATTGAGGAAACGGGTGCAAAGCTGCGCGCGATGATGCCATGGATTGCAAAGAATAAGTTGGTGGATCAAGCGAAGAACTAATCGCTTTTTCATAGCTTGACTCATTTGGGGGAGGCATCGACACTGATGCCTCCCCCTTTTGCTATTTGGAGCAGACTCATACGTAAGCTTTTATGTGCCCTTCCCCTCCTGTTCGCTGTACCGCTCATCGCGCAAAGTGCGCCGCAAGTGCCCGGAACGATGGAAGTCGTCCGCGTTACCGCGGGAACCTACAACACCGACCCCGGCCACACGCTGATCGGCTGGCGCGTCAGCCATTTTGGCTTCAACGATTATTTCGGTATTTTTGGAGATGCGACAGGAACGCTGACACTTGATCCAGCCAATCCGAATGCTGCCAAGGTCGATATCACTATTCCTATTGGCAAGGTCACAACCGCAAGTGCTGGCCTGACAGGGCATCTTCTGCGCGCTGGCAAGGACGGCGGCAAGGCTGACTTTTTTGGCCCTGCGCCAACCGATGCCAAATTCGTGTCAACAAGTGTCGTGGCATCGGGCACCACCGCCAAAATCACTGGCGACCTGACGCTCAACGGCGTCACCAAGTCCGTGGTGCTTGACACCAAATTTTCAGGCGCGGGCAATAACCCGTTCAACAAGAAATCCACCATCGGCTTTCACGCCACGTCGGTCATCAACCGCAGCGCATTCGGCATCGGCTATGCCGTTCCGATGATTTCGGATGACGTAACGCTGGACATCAGCGTCGCCTTTGAAAAGGCAAGCTAGTCCGCAATACAAATTGTCCCCCCGACTTGATCGGGGGTCCATGGCCTGACTTGTCGGTTTACACATCTACCGCGGGCCATGGATCCCCGCATCCGCGAGGTTGACACAGGTTGGTGATTAAGCGCTTACCCTAAATAGCGCGCATCAAGGCTGGCTTTCGCTGCGCGATATTCGGCCTCAAGCTGGTCAACGAATTGCGCGACGGTTTGCACTTCTTTGATCGCGCCAATGCCTTGGCCTGAACCCCAAATGTCTTTCCACGCCTTGGCATCGCTATTACCGCCGGAACCGAAGTTCATGGTCGAAATATCGCCCTTGGGCAGGTTATTCGGATCCATACCAGCGCGCTCAATCGACTGGCGCAGATAGTTACCGCTAACGCCCGTAAACAGGTCGGAATAGACAATGTCCGCGGCCTTCGCCTCCACGATATCTTCCTTGTAACCGTCCACGGCGTTGGCTTCTTTGGTCGCGATAAACGCGCTGCCGATATAGCCAAAATCGGCGCCCATGGCCTGCGCTGCAAGCACCGAGGCACCGTGCGCAATGGAACCGGATAGAGCGACAGGTCCATCAAACCATTCGCGAATTTCGCGCATCAACGCGAAAGGCGACGTCACGCCCGCATGGCCACCGGCACCCGCCGCAACAGGAATGAGGCCATCGGCGCCCTTTTCAATCGCCTTGCGCGCGAAACGGTCGTTGATGACGTCATGGAGCGCAATCCCGCCCCAGCTATGCACGGCTTTGTTGAGTTCTTCCTGCGCACCGAGCGAGGTAATGGTAATGGGCACCTGCCATTTGGCGCACATGGCAATATCTTCCTGCAGCCGGTTATTGGATTTATGGACAATCTGGTTCACCGCATATGGCGCGGCGGGACGGTCGGGATTGTCGCGGTTATGGGCCGCCAGTTCTTCGGTAATCTGATGCAGCCATTCGTCCAACTGGCTTGCAGGGCGCGCATTGAGCGCCGGAAACGACCCGACGACACCCGCCTTACATTGCGCGATAACCAGTTCTGGCCCAGACACGATGAACAGCGGTGAGCCGATCACTGGAAGCCGAAGATTGTCAAAAATTGCCGGAAGTGCCATGCGTCGAATCCCTTGTTAATTCACGAGTTATGTGGGGATTAGCCACAGCATGTCGCAGCTGTCAAACCCACCTTTTTGCACGGGCGATTCCGTAAGGTAAGGCGCTCCAAATGGCGCGCTTCTTCCCGCCCAATCCTCGGCATAACCTCAGATAAAAGGCCACAAGAGCGTCCCCAGCGCACCTGACCCGCCGGGGCAAACCGATTGCCTTAAGCCCCGTTAGCAGCGCTTAGAATGGCTCTGACGGACGCTGTGGCCACGTCCTGACTGATGCCGACGCCAAATAATATCGGACCGTCGCCAACGCGGCATTCGACATAAGCGGCGGCGCGGGCATCGGTACCATGGCCAATCGCGTGCTCGCTATAGTCGATGATATTCAGCGGACCGCCCAGCGCGTGTTCCAATGCGTTGGCAAGGCTGGAAATCAGACCGTTGCCGCGGCCGCTGACGCTCTGTTCGACGCCATCTATGCGGATGTTACCTGCAAAGATGCGTTCGTCCTTTTGCCGCTGGCTTTGGGTCTCATGGAAATCGATTAATCGGAACCGGCCCTCACCCTTTAGATAATAGCGCTTTTCAAACGCCTCCCAAATATCACTGCTGGTCAGTTCGCGCCCGTTTGTGTCGGACAATGTCTGCACGGTGGTCGAAAAATTCGCCTGCATCCGTTTGGGCAGCTTCAAACCTTGGTCCTGCTCAATCACCCAAGCCACGCCGCCCTTGCCGCTTTGCGAATTTACGCGGATAACGGCTTCATAACTGCGGCCCAAATCGGCAGGATCAATGGGGAGATAGGGCACGCGCCAGATTTCATCATTCTGCCGTTCCTGCGCCGCAAACCCTTTTTTAATCGCGTCCTGATGCGATCCTGAAAAGGCGGTGAATACCAATTCGCCAGCGTAGGGATGCCGCGGGTGAACGGGCAACTGGTTGCAATATTCGACCGTCTGAATGACCTCATCAATGTCGCTAAAATCAAGGCCGGGGTGCAGCCCTTGGGTATACATGTTAAGCGCCAGCGTCACCAAATCGACATTGCCGGTGCGCTCGCCATTACCGAACAGGCAACCTTCAATGCGGTCCGCGCCTGCCAGCAAGCCCAATTCGGCGGCTGCGATGCCGCTACCCCGGTCATTGTGGGGATGCAGGCTGATGACCACATGATCCCGCGCGCTGATATTGCGGCACATCCATTCAATTTGATCGGCATAGACATTGGGCATGGCGGCCTCAATCGTCGCTGGTAGATTTAGGATCAGTGGCTTTGCCGCGGTGGGTTGCAGCACGTCCATCACCGCTTCGCAAACCTCAAGGCTGAATTCGAGCTCAGCGGTCGAGAATGTTTCGGGGCTATATTCAAAATGCCAGTCGGTTTGCGGATATTTCGCGGCTTGCTCTTTAAGGATATTTGCGCCTTCAATGGCGATCGCCTTCACGCCCGCTTTGTCGAGGTTGAAGACAATATCGCGCCACGCCGGGCTGACAGCATTATAGAGATGGACGATTGCTCGTGGCGCGCCGGCCATGCTCTCGAACGTTTTTTCAATCAGGTCACGCCGTGACTGCGTCAGGCTTTGGATCATAACGTCATTGGGAATACGTCCGCTGTCGACGAGCCCGCGAATAAAATCAAAATCGGTGGCGCCCGAACTTGGGAAACCAACCTCAATCTCTTTTACGCCGACCTTCAGCAACAGGTCGAAAAAGCGTTTCTTCTTCTCTGCGCCCATAGGGTCAATAAGCGCTTGGTTTCCATCACGCAGATCGGTGGAAAGCCAGCGCGGCGCGCGGTCGATGGTCCGCGTCGGCCATATGCGGTCAGGCAAATCAATTTGGGGGAAGGGTCGGTATTTACGCGATGGATCGGAAAGCATCATGATATATGGCAACTTCGCTGAGACGCCCAACTCAGGGGCTAAATTTTGCAGTGGTAAGGCCCTTAGGCGGGTTGCCGAACATGGCCGACAAAAGAGGCACGCCTAAGGGCGTGTAAGTCGTAGTAGGAGAAGCGAAAGGGCATTGCGCGTTTTCATAATGTTTTAACGATAGCGATATCGATCAACATTCGTCCAGTCTTAAAATGCGTCGGGGTTATTTTGTTACGAAAATGGCGGGCACACAAACCAAGAATTAAGGCAGGTCAGATTTCAACCTGGCTGCCCAGTTCAACCACGCGATTGCTTGGCAATTTGAAGAAAATCATTGCATTGGCCGCATTGCGCAGCATCCAGGAGAAAATCTTTTCCCGCCAGATCGCCATGCCGGGTATTTTGGATGCGATCAATGTCTGACGCGAAAGGAAAAAGCTGGTTTGCATCATGTCAAATTTGGGACCGCACAAATCAACTAAGTCGAGGGTTGCAGGCACATTGGTCTCTTCCAAAAAGCCAAAGCGCATTTTTACGCGGTAAAAACCTTCACCCAAATCCTTACAGATTATACGGTCCGAGCTAATAACATAAGGCACATCCTCGATCTGCACGGTTAGGATGATGACGCGTTCATGCAAGATGCGGTTATGCTTGATATTATGAAGCAAAGCCGAAGGGACACCGCTCGCTGCCGACGCCATAAATATCGCCGTACCCGGAACGCGGGTCGCACTATTGGCGGCGGATTTGATAAAAATATCCATCGGCATGGTGCTTTCCGCCATGCGTTCGCGCATCAATGCCCGCCCGCGTGACCACGTCGTCAATAATGTGAAGATAACTAAGCCGATTACCAAAGGCACCCATCCGCCCGATGGCACCTTCAACAAATTGGCGCCCAAATAGGCAAAGTCGACGATGAAGAACAAAGCGAGGATTGGCAGCGCTTTCCACTTTGGCCATTTCCACAGCGACAGCAGGACGACCGCAATCAAACATGTATCGATGAACATAGCGCCCGTCACCGCAATACCATAAGCGGCGGCAAGATTGGACGATGACTGGAAAAATAGCACCAGCAACAAAACCATCACCGCAAGGCCCCAGTTAATCGCTGGAATGTAAATCTGGCCAGCGGCTTTCTCGCTGGTGTGTAATATGCTGAGGCGCGGCATGAAGCCCAGCTGGATTGCCTGCTGCGTCAAAGAAAACGCCCCGGAAATAACCGCTTGGCTGGCGATAACGGCCGCCATGATTGTCAGGAAAATGACAGGGGTGCTTATAAGTTCTGGCACCATCAGGAAGAATGGATCACGAATGGCCGCCTGTGCCTCTTCGGGGGTCATCGACAATATCATTGCCCCCTGCCCCATATAATTTAGCATCAGCGCAGGCAGCACGAAGAATAGCCAGCTAAACTTAATGGGCCGCCGGCCAAAATGCCCCATATCGGCGTAAAGTGCCTCCGCACCCGTCACAGCAAGAACAACAGTGCCCATCGCCACAAAGGCGCGAAAACCGTCAATATAGAAAAAATAGAACATATTCATTGGGTTCAGAACGTCCAATATGATCGACGGCATCTTTGTAAGATGCAACAGACCCAAGCCCGCCAATGTCGCGAAATAGACCAACATGATTGGCCCAAACCAAGCCCCCACTTTCGCCGTACCGCGTGACTGAAATGCAAACAGCGCGCCGATGATCACAACCGATATCGGCAATATCCATGCGCTAAAGCCTTCGTTCACATATTTCAGACCTTCTGCCGCCGACAAGATCGACATGGCAGGCGTAATCATGGAATCGCCATAAAATAGCGCGGTTGCAAATACCCCAAGCATGACAAAAGGCGCCGTCCATTTCGCGCCAGCCGTCTGCCGGTTGATAAGCGCCAACAAAGCGAGGCTTCCGCCCTCACCCTTGTTGTCGGCTTTCATGATGGTGAATACATATTTGAGCGTCACGACAATCATCATCGACCAGAACACAAGGCTCAAAACGCCTTTAATATGCATCGGGTCGGGCGCTATCGGGTGGTGCCCGGCAAAGGTTTCACGGAACGCGTAAATCGGGCTAGTGCCGATGTCGCCGAAGACAACGCCAACAGTGCCCACGCATAAAGCCAGCAGCGAGCCTTTTGGGGCATGGCTGTGACTGTGATCTTGGTCACTGTGACCAAAATCGTCTGCTTGCGGTCCAACCATATTGTTTCCCCGGCTTTTGCCCCAGACGCCACCTTTTCCGTGACTTGGGCGCGGGCATTAGCATGGAGCACTACCCTTCACAACACAGCAATGATATGTTCAAAAACTATAAAAAAATTAAATAATCAATTACTTGGAGTTTATACTTGATTCTGCTTGTGCCGCTTGCGCTTGCAAGGCCTTTGCCGCCTGCAGTTGCGACTCAATCCGCGTTTTCCATTTGGCTTTCGGGGTCGCCAGTGAAACGGTTTTTTCCCAGAGCAAAATGGCCCCATCAAGGTCCCCGGCAAACAAACGCGCGAGCCCCACAAAATAATAAGGCGCAGGATAGTTAGGCCGAATTGCCCGCGCTTTGTCGAATGCCAATTGTGCGGGCGGGGACATTTGCCCCTCCGAACCTGTGGCCAATTGGTTGTTCGCGCCGCCAGCAACCGCGCGTACTTTTAAGGCGTTCACGCTGGCTTGGGTCAGTATGGCCCCCAAAGCGCAGGGGCTGAAGATATCTGCATCGACGGTCATGATCGCGTCGGCAGGAACGCTATTGCCGCCAAGTTCCGCCGCCAGATCGGCGGCCCGTTGCGCATCGACATCGGCCAATGTCAGCTTTGCCCCTTGCTGCGCCAAATAACGCGCCAGACCGCCGCCAACACTGCCTACGCCCTGAATAGCGACGTGAACGCCCGACATGCTATCGGTCCCAAGCGCATGCTTTGCCGCAGCCTCCACGCCCAGATATACACCACGCGCCGTATAAGGACCGGGATCGCCGCCTTGCTCCGGCAATCCGGCAACATGCGACGTGACCTTCGACAAGGACACCATGTCTGCTTCGGACATGCCGACATCCTGCGCTGTGATATATTGCCCGCCGAGCGAATCCACCGCGCGGGCAAATGCGTCGAGCATATCCTGCTTTTTGGTGCGCGCTGGGTTCGCAAGAATGACTGCTTTGCCACCACCGGCAGAAAGTCCCGCCATCGCGTTTTTGTAGCTCATGCCGCGCGACAGGCGCAGCGCATCTATAATCGCGGCCTGGGAATTGCCATAATGCCAAAAACGCGTTCCACCGGCTGCTGGCCCCAAGTAAGTAGAATGCACTGCGATAACGGCCCTTAGCCCAGTTGCCAGGTCGTCAAAGACGTGAACCGCCACATGCGAGTCAAAATCAGGCAGGTCCCAAATGGCGGGCATGATATATTTCCTTGTGCGAAAAATGGCCCTCGGGCGTTCGGAATCATATTACATTTTTGCGTAAAAATATTACGCAAAAATGTCACATAGATTTCGCAGTGGGTAAAATGGGGCGACCGAGGGGTCTTGAACCCCCGACCTCTGGTACCACAAACCAGCGCTCTAACCAACTGAGCTACGGTCGCCATAGCGCCACTGAGGCAGGCGCGATCCCGTTTTTCGGTCTAATCTTAGACCTGAAATATGTCATGTGCCGAGCCGAAGCCCGGCACATCGAATATCTTATTTCTTCAGGCTGAGGCCCCCAAAACGCTTGTTAAACTGGGCAACGCGGCCACCCGTGTCAAGCATACGGCCCGAACCGCCGGTCCATGCCGGGTGCGATGTCGGATCGATATCCAGAGCGAGGGTGTCACCTTCCTTGCCCCAAGTGGAGCGTGTTTCGAAGATGGTGCCATCGGTCATCTGCACCTTGATCATGTGATAATCGGGGTGAATGTCGGCTTTCATAGTTAAATCCTTTGTTCAGTCACCGGTTTCCGACCGGCAACCCTAAATTCGGAAGCGCCGCGCATAGCGGGGAGCGGACGCGATAGCAACATGGAAATATTGTAGAACCGGGGCGCGGCGGATTTACAACTCCGTACCATTCACGCTTATGCCTCATTAAGCAGCCGCCTCGGCAATCATCGCCATAAATTGGGCCTCAGCGGCGATTTGGTCGCCGACCATGGCACGTCCGGCAAATTTGCAAACGCGAGCACGTTTCTGCACAAATTCAACGTGCAAATGCAAAAGGCATCCCGGCTCAACTGGCGCGCGGAACTTGGCATTGTCGATCGACATGAAATACACAAGCTTGCCCGAACCAATCAACCCAAGGCTTTCCATCGCCAACACGCCAGCCGCTTGGGCCAATGCCTCGACAATCATAACACCCGGCATGATGGGTCTTCCCGGAAAGTGCCCCTGAAAAAACCCTTCATTCATGGTAACGGCCTTGACCGCGCATATCCGCTCGTCAACGACAAGCTCTTCTACGCGGTCAACCAAAAGCATGGGGTAGCGGTGCGGAAGCACCGCCATGACCCGGCGTACGTCATAATAACTGAAATCGCCCCCTGACATGCAGTCTAGCGGCTTTCAGGCTGCGCTGCTGGGTTTGCAGGCCGGGCTTGCGCGGCAGCGGCTTGTGCTTGCTGGGTCGCTGCGTTGATCAGTTGCTGGATCTGCTGATATAAGGCGCCAATCTGGCGCGACGGACGCCAGCCGGCGGGCGGCGTGATAGGCACGGATGGTACGGCCTTATCAAGCTCTGCTGTAATCGCAGCAGTTACGTCAACTGCTTCTGGTGCCCACACAAACGCATCGGGCGCAAGAATGACATTGATTTTCTTAGCGGTAATGACTGCCTGCTGTGCAGTGTCATACTTCAACGCAATCTGTTCGACGGCATAAAGCTGCGCAAGGAAGACTGGCTCTTGAAGCGTGTTCAGTTCCTTTTGCTTCGCATCAATTTGCGTCAGCAACGGGTTCTTTGCTTGAATGGCGACATCCAGCTCAGCCTGTGTCAGCTCCTTGTCCTTGTTGGTATCAAGCTGCGCATTCAGATTGTTAATCTCTACGCGCTTGGCTTGCAATTGCTGTGCCACGGTCGCGTATTGCTCACCAATTTGCTGATAGGCTGTGCCAAGCGCCTTTGAACGGGTGATTGCAACCGCTGTGTCAGCGGTAGCAATGCCTGCAACTTGGGCAGACGCTGGTGCCGAAATGGCAGCTACTGACAAAAATGCAACGACGAGAATGTTTTTACGAATTTTCATTAGAATTGCGTTCCTACGTTAAATGTAAATAATTTGGTATCGTCACCCGGCTGCGTGAGCAAAGCACGGGCGATATCAATCCTGAACGGACCAAAGGGTGAATTCCAGTTCACGCCAAAGCCAACCGACACGCGCGGCTTCCATGAGTCGCCGAGGAAGCGTTCTTCGAAACGCAGCACGGCAACCCGGGCCGAGCCATCAGCATTTATAGCCGTGGTGGATGTTTGAAGCAAGCCAGTGGAATCCACAACATAATATAGTGGCGCACCTTGCGTGCCGTCTGACAGCACTTCGCGCTGCGTTGCCGTCTGCAAAACAGGGCGGGTCACATCAAACACAGAACCCACATCGAGGAACAAGGAAGGACGTAAGCCAAGCTCTCTTGCTCCACTGCCCAGCGGAATTTGAAGTTCGGCACGGCCAAGATAATAGAAACGTCCGCCAATCGCATCGTCCTGGATCTGGTTACGATCAGTTAGCGGCGCATTCACGGCCAGTCCGTTTACAACCTGACCTTCGAAGAACACACGCTGCACACGTGGGCCGACACCGCGAATATCGAAACCCCGCATTTGTGGCTCACCCAGATAAAAACGATCGGTCAGACGGACATCGTCAATACCGTCGGCGGTGCTTCCGCGGTTTTCCAACGGGTGGATATACCCACCTTCGAAAGATAATCCGAAAATGAAGTTGCCAAAAGGCTTCCAAAATTTATCAGCGTTAATCCGCGTTTTAACATATTTGACGTCACCACCAAGCCCGGCAAAATCCTGACTTACACTGAAGCTTTGGCCGCGTGTCGGGCGAATGCGGTTGTCGCGATCATCATAAAGCAATGTGTACCCAATGGACGATGTCAGCCGCTTACCAATGGCATCGCACAAGAAACGTCCGGCGATGAGTGGGTCGCATGACCGTTCAAGCGGCCCTGCTCCATCCGGGTCAGAGAAGAAGGTGTTCTCATCAAGCGAAACATCATCTTGACTCAACCCGTAGCGCGCCTGAAAATAAACAAACTCATTAACGGGCACACCAACGCGCACTTGCAGACCTGTTGTGGCTTGCTGATAGGTCGTGTTGCGCTCGTTGTTGAAGTAGTTGAAGCTGTTTACATCGCGGCGGAAAATGTCGCCCGATACAGCAATCGAACGATCAAACAAATAGGGCTCGGTAAAGCCGATTTCCGCTGATTTGGAATAAGACGAATAAGAAATGTTCGTCCGCAGTTCTTGCCCCAAGCCGCGGAAGTTCCTTTGCCTGATCGAACCTTGGAAAATGAAGTTTTCAACCGACGAAAATCCGGCCGACAGTGACAATTCGCCCGTCGGTTTTTCTTCGACATTTGTGCTTAGAATGATGCGGTCGGGCGCACTGCCCTGCGCCTGTTCGACTTCAAGGTCTTCCTGAAAATAGCCAAGCGATTTGATACGATCTGCGGTCCGCTTGACTTGAATACTGTTAAACGCGTCCCCTTCATTCAGGCGGAATTCGCGGCGGACAACCTTATCATGCGTCAGCGTGTTGCCGTTAATGTCAATCCGTTCCACAAACACGCGCGGAGATTCCGCCACGTTGAACGTAATGCCCATTGTCAGCGTTTCTTTATCCCGCTGAAAATCAGGGTTTACGTCGGCAAAGGCATAACCAAATAAACCTGCGGTTTCCGACAGGCTCTCGACGGTATCCTCAACCATTTTGGCGTCATACCAGTCGCCTTTTTTCATGCGCAAAGTCGTCGTTAGGCGCTCTGAATCAAAATCGCGGATTTGGCTTTCTACCTTAACGTCGCCAAATTTGTACCGGTCCCCTTCTTCCACCACATAAGTGATGATGAAGTCCTGCTTATCAGGCGTCAGTTCGGCGACTGCGGAAACCACGCGGAAATCGGCATAGCCCTGTGTCAGGTAAAATTGACGCAGCTTTTGCTGGTCAAAAGCTAAGCGGTCCGGATCATAGCTGGTGCCGGAGCTGAAAAACTTGTAAAACCGGGCTTGTTTCGTGACCATTTCGCCACGCAGCTGGCCATCGGAGAACTTGTCGTTGCCGATGATGTTGATCTGCCGAACCTTGGACTTGGGCCCTTCGGTAATTTCGAAAACAATGTCTACGCGGTTTTGGTCGAGCTGAACCAATTTAGGCTCAACAACCGCCGCAAAGCGCCCCTGACGCTTGTACAGCTCAATGATGCGCGCAACATCGGCGCGCACTTTGGATCGCGAATAAATCTGGCGCGGGGCAAGTTTGATTTCTGGTTCAATTTTGTCATTCTTGATGCGCTTGTTGCCTTCAAGAATGATGCGGTTCACCACTGGGTTTTCGCGCACCTCAATAACAACCGCGCCGGCGTTATTGCGGACAGCAACATCCGCGAACAATTCGGTCGCATATAGGTCCTTCAACGCTTGGTCACCTGTTACCTGCGTCCATGGCTGCCCCGCGCGTAAGCGAATATATGATCGAACTGTATCGGCTTCGAGTCGTTGCGTGCCAACGACAGTGATCGATTGAATGGTGTCAACAGGGGCGTCTACCACAGGCTGCGCAGCGGGCGTCGCCGGCGCAGTCTGTGCCAAAGCGGGAGTCATCGTGCCCGTCGCGGCAAGCGCCGTCGAACCCATCAAATACATGCCAAAGTTTTTGAAGTTGCCGCGAGGTCTACTTTTCATTGTCATCCGATCTGATGTGCGCCCCCACCGGGCGTTGGCATATTGCCGCTAAAATAGTTTTGCGTCTCTGCCCGATGCAGCGCGCGCAATCAAGTATGCAATGCCCTCAACCGCCTCCGAAAAGACCGAAAGACGCAAGGTCATTGAAAGTTACCATTATCATAAATGCCGCGAGCATCGCAAATCCTGCACGAAAGGCCCACTCCTGCACTACCGGCGTGGCTGGGCGCCGACGCACTGCTTCCACGGCGTAGAGCAACAAATGCCCTCCATCCAGCATCGGGATTGGCAGGAGATTGATGAACCCCAAGTTAATCGAAATAAGCGCTGCAAGGCTGATGAATGTTAAAATGCCAAGACTCATGGCTTCGCCTGAAACTTTTGCGATTTTCAACGGCCCGCCCAGTTCGGAAATGGGACGTCGACCAGAGATAATCTGACCAAGGCCAATCACTTGCTGCCGCAAGATATTTCCGGTTTGAACAACTGCAGCCCACGGCGCCTCAAGCAGGCCCACTTCGCGGGCTTCCAATTTGCCAGCACCTATGCCGAGCCGGCCAATGCGGTATTCATTACCGAAACGATCAACTTCGATAGCCGCAGCGACCGTGGCTTCCTTGACCATGTTCGCACCGTCGCGTTCGATTTCGATCACGACCTGCTCGTTGGGGATCATCACAATTTCGTTCGCCATTTCGTTGAACGTCTTGATGGTCCGGCCATTCAAAGTGAGGATGCGGTCTCCTTCCATCAGGCCCGCCACCGCAGCCGCGCTATTGGGCTGCACAACGTCAATTACCGGCGGAGTCACTGATTTCCCAAACGCCAACAGGAAACCCATCGCGATAAGGATGGCCAAGATGAAATTCACCGCTGGCCCGGCAAACACAATCAACGCACGTTGCCACAAGGTTTTGGACTGGAACGTCTGGTTGCGCTCCTCTTCTGGTAATTGTTTCCAGCCTTCGTCGGCTTGGCTGGCGGGATTCATGTCGCCTGCAAATTGGACAAAGCCGCCCAAAGGCAGCAAGCCGATGCGCCACAAGGTGCCACGTTTGTCGACCCTGCCCCAGATCTCCGGACCAAAGCCGATCGAGAATTTCTCGGCCTTCACGCCGAACCAACGCCCCACGGCATAATGACCCAGTTCGTGCACGACAACCAAACTGCCGATCAGCGTTATAAACGCAAGAGCAGTCACGATGATATTTGGCGATTCCATTGGCATTAGCTGACCTTTTGTATGAGCGTCTGCGCATAACGGCGCGCGGCTGCATCTATGCTGAACAAGTCATCGATGCAGGCTGGCAGATTGTTCGGTGCGTAACCGCACAGCGTATCTTCCACCAAAGCGGCGATATCGAGAAAACCGATTTGGCCATTTAAGAACGCCGTCACCGCGACTTCGTTGGCCGCGTTCATGATTGCCGGCTTTGCGCCGCCTTCGGATATGGCCGCGCGGGCAAGGCGCAACGCCGGAAAGCGCGCGATGTCCGGTTGCTCAAACGTCAACTGCCCAATATTCGCTAAATCCAGCGGCTTGCAGGTCGTAGCAATCCGCTCCGGCCATGCCAGCGCGCTCGCTATTGGAATGCGCATATCTGGCGATCCAAGCTGCGCTAAAGTCGAACAATCGACATATTCGACCATCGAATGGATGACCGATTGTGGATGCACAAGTATATCGATTTTATCCAAGCCCACCGGAAACAAATGATAGGCCTCAATCAGTTCAAGGCCCTTGTTCATCATGGTCGCGGAATCAATACTGATCTTCGCGCCCATGTCCCAATTGGGGTGCGCCACGGCCTGCGCTGGCGTTACGCCCCGCATCTCCTCAAGCGAAAAAGAGCGCAACGGCCCGCCGCTCGCGGTGAGCGTAATTTTACGTACTTGGTCAATCTTGCCGCCGGCAAGGCACTGGAATATCGCATTATGTTCGCTGTCGACTGGCAACAAAGCTGCGCCCGACCGGCGCACCGCGGCCATCATCAATGCGCCTGCGGAAACCAAGGCCTCCTTGTTGGCCAAAGCGATGGTCTTGCCAGCCTCGATTACA
>Ga0247843_1005934_pt1 | contig 16441 bp, 8 predicted proteins | sample LaCruzMarch2017__FD_192420 | JGI IMG/M metagenome (GOLD analysis project Ga0247843, IMG submission 192420) | Freshwater microbial communities from meromictic Lake La Cruz, Castile-La Mancha, Spain - LaCruzMarch2017_8m | ecosystem: Environmental > Aquatic > Freshwater > Lake | place: Spain... | reverse complement strand
GTCTCCAGATTTTAAACTTCTATTTTTCTTAACCTAAAATTCAGGTTAAGAAAATTTCTATGACGTAAATTTACATCAAATTGGAGACTAGAGGTTAAATAGGGTATTGATAAAACAAAGGGCTTTATAAATTACATTTAAACGTATTATTAGGTTATAAATATTTTAAAGCATTTTTAAGTATTTTTTATACTTAAAAATAAATATATTACTTATTCAATAAATAATAGTTTCGGCTTGAATAAAGCCTTTAATTCTGTCATCATTTTCTCACGTATTTTATATCTAAAATCAAACTGTTGTTGCGTAAAATCTTTTGCAAACTGATATTGATAAGATTTATCATGTTTTCCAAAAACTACATTTAGTACCTCATCTAGTGGATTTATCAATACTTCAAGGTAATAAAAGTAATCAACTTTTATAATATTACTATGTATCTTGAAATAATCAAAGTCTTCTATCTTCTCATACTGTTTTCCTTTGTGACCTTCGCTACTTTCAACTATTAGATACTCAAGACGTGCTCCATTCTCTACTCTTCCGCCTCGTCTTTTTATCTTTTCTGACAAAACAACCTGCGCAGGTAAACATTTTTCATAAAATTCTTTTGATGTAAGTGCATTTTTCTTCTTTAATTGTTTTTCACGCTCTTTTGGATCTTCTGATAAAAGTGGCACTGTATAAGTTCCGATTTTACCCTTTATTTTTCCCTTTTCATCTTTAAAAGGTATTACATATTGTGATTCTTTTGTTTTTTCACTAAAACCAGCTGTATCTCCTACAGCCTTAGTTACGACAAAGTTTTTATAATCTAGAGAGTTACTGAACAGTTTGTTCAATTCTTCTAGAATAAAATACAATAAATCATCCCTATTTACTTTATCAAATACTCTGTTAATTACTTCTTCATATAGTTTACGTACAAATACAGAATTATCTCGACGAGCTAGAAGCACACCTTTTTTTCCTATCTTTTTTTCAACTACGCCATCTTTTCCGCATGCTTTGTACATATACCTTTTCTTGCTTAAAATTAAAAACTGCCAAAAAATACTGTCCTCAAAAGCAAGCGAAATCGGATCCGGAAATAACCTAGACACTTCTTCTGCCACCTTTTCTGCGTAATCCCAAGACTCATGCGCGGTTTTAATATGTGGAAAAGTAATGTAATTTGAATTATGAACAACTAATTCACCTACGCCTGCTGCAAAATGATGATTTTCTGTTTGAATATCATAAATATATTCATTCTCATTACTTTTTATAGGAGTAATTTTTTTTACAGCATTCGGTGTATATCTTTGTTTTTTTTCAGGATTTGAACCTGTAAGTTTATATATATCAGGTTTATCTGTTCTAGTATTAATACTTACTTGATACCCTATACTTTTCATTAGATAAAATAATCCAGCTGAACCAATTGACCCTTTATTAGATAATGAAATGGATGGATCTTTCTTACTCCCATCTCCAGAGTAGTATCCCATAAAAAATGACTGACGAATTTCTAAAGGTGAATTAAATATAATACAAGGTATTTTTTTATATTTTCTATTATCGTAAAAAAGTTCTCTATACTTATTTACAAAAGTTACAATTGTACCAGCATTTTCACTTGTTTTAGCAACTAGTTTATTAACATGTGAAGATTTCATAGTTTCTAATATTTTAAATGAAATTATTTTTTCATTACGAATTAGTATATCACAACACCTTTCCAAAAGTTTATTATCTTGATTATTAATTGCCCATGTAGATTTCTCATACCCATTAGAACAAATATATGTTCCACAACTACCATCCGCAAAAAATAAACCCCATACAAATGCTAATTCTGCAGTTAAACCTTCATATTCAAAAATAGGTATTTCATAATTTTCAATAACTTCTGTTGTAAGTTTATTATTATATATAGGACATTTCGGTGTATCATCCGGAAGAGGTAAGTTAGATATACATAATTTATCTCCAATTTTTACATCCGATGGAGTAACACTTTCTAAATTTTCACGTAGAAGAGAATGTTCATTTGAACAGTTTACAACACCTACATGTGTTAATACACGACTTAAAGGCTTTTTAATTCCACATCTAACAACATTAACAATGTTTGTAAAACCTTGATCGCTCCATATTTTATAACCAGTTTTTGCTTTCGAAATTTCTTTATTTGGATTAATACGAGTCCAATTTCCATCGCTTAATTCTTCAACTGTTTTATAATCTATAATAGCTTTACCCGATTCTTCATTTTGTATCATTACAGGTTCTGTTGAAACGACACAATCCGTATTATGTACTATAAGTTTACCTACTCCAGCAGAAAAATGATGATTTTCTGTTTCTAGATCATATACATATTGCTCTGTATTACCTAATGATTCTATCTTTTTAACAACATTTTTTTTCTTTCGTTGTGTACTTTTAGTACATGTTAATCTATATATGCTTGGTTTATCTTTTCTAATATTTATACTAACATTGTATCCTAGAGATGATGCTAAAAAATATAATCCAGATGCCCCAATTTTTCCTTTATTATCAAACCTATAATATCCATGTTTATCTTTATCTCCATCTCCTGCATAATAACCATCTAAAAATGATTGTCTTACTTCATTATTAGACCATAAAATTTCATCTGGGACCTTCTTATATTTTTCTTTGTCATAAAATAGGTCTCTCCATATTTTAACAAACGAGACAATACCTTTACCAACAGGAACAAGTTTTAAAAAACCAGAACTTTCCATTGTTTCTAAAATTTTGAAAGATAATGTCTCTAATTCATAATTACTATCTTTTTTACTAGAATTTAAAATAGTCTCACATTTCTCAAGTAATTTTCGATCTGCGTTATTTAAAGCCCAAGTTGATACTTTTTGTTTATTTGTTCTTTCATAACACCCGCAACTTCCATCTGCATAAAACAAACCCATTATAAAAGCCAAATCAGAATTTATTCCTGTAAAGGTATACTTACAATCAATTGGTAAATTACTTGTCAAAAGCTCGCTTCCAACTTTTATTTCTTTTGGTGAGATTTTTTCAGCATTAGAATCTAATAAACCGTGATCTTCAGTTACATCTACAATTCCTGTATGAGTTAAAACTCTAAATATTTCCTTAGTTGTTTTGTGTCTTATTATTTTTTTAATTTTTGTAAATCCATTTTCAGTCCATACTTCTATATTATCAGGATCTGCATCTTCTTTTTCATCTCTGTATTTATTCCAACCAGAATGCGGTAAATTATCAATAGTTCTATAAACTATTTTACCATTTATTTTGCACAAAATAGGTGTATCTCCTGTAACACTATCTCCATATACCAGAACTCCTCCATATTTTTCCTGAATAGTATTTGCGACTATTTCAATATTTGTTCTACCCATGTATGTGGTGGCCATAGCACCAGGCATGAAGGGTAAATAACCTTTTTGAACTCCATAAGCTCCATAAGCACTATTACAACTTACTTTATATGCTAATTGTCTCTTATCTAAAACCGCGTTTAATATTTTCAAATCATTGATCTTATTCTTGTTTTCATCTGTTAAATCTTTCATAAGTTCTTCTATTTCTTTTTTGTTTTTCTTGATTTCTACTCTTGTATTTTTGCGTGCATCTAATAAATTTTGTAGAATAGTTGGAACAACTCCTTTTTGTTCTTTATAAAATCTATAATATCTTTCTCCGCATAATTCTTTTTTCAATATTGTCTTTTTAATTTTAGCCCTTTCATCTTTAATGGGTTTTAATTCTTCTAATTTTTTATCTATTTCTTTAACAAATTCATCTCTAGATAATTTATTACATTTCTTATCTCTTTCAGCCCTTAATTCTTTTAAATATTTATTTTGCTTGTCAATCTGTTTACTTAAATCATTTACCTTAATTACCTTGGGATCATGCTGACAACTAAAGTGGTCGGAAAATGAGATAACATTGCATTTGCTATCTGGAATATTGCTATCATCCGGAACTAAAGTTGAATAATCAAAATTATAGGCTATCATTGTAGTAGGATATAAACTACAATTGTGAGCAACAATTCCATTTGCCAAAAAATTATGACTTTCATTTACTTCAATATCAAAAACTTCTTGAATACCATTGGGTCGAATATCAATAACTTTTTGTTTAAAACTAGGTATAAATAAGTCATCTGTTTTAACAGCGTAAACATTTGTTTCTATATCAGTATTTTCATTGATTTTAATATACGATGAATCTGTATGCAATTTACAAGTTTTATTTATACAATATCTAAAACCTATTTTTTGGGAATACATATTCATATCTTCTAATAAAATAGATAGTTCATATTTAGGATTTTCTTCGTTTTCGTGTTTTATTATAGTAGAAGTTATTCCGATTTTTAATTGTAAATCTTTTATTTGATTAAATACATTTACTAAAGAATCTACATGTGTTTCAATTGTTGTCCATTTGAAAGATATACTTCCAAATGTATCTCTTTTACAAATAAATGGAGCTGTTCCATCTCCACCATATAATCCTCCTAAAAATTCTCTTATAATAGATAATGGACAATTATCTTCTAATATAAATTTTGGCAATTTCATAGACTGTGTACTCCTTTTTCCAATTATAATATCATCTAATGAATTAATCATTTTACTAATACATGATGGTAAAGCAATAGAAAATGTAGTTCCTTTTTTAGATCTTTCTATATCTTCTGTTTCTCTTTTTCGAATTGAAAAGTCTATTTTTGATAACTTTTTGATATCATTTTTAAAATTTTCTGCATCTATTAACGTTCCAAAATAAGCTTCTGAACATTTTCTTTCATATTTTCCAGTTTTATAAATAGAACCATCTGATAATATATATCCTATTATTCTTGCAAATATTAAACTTTTATTTCTTTCTTCTTCTAACTCCATTGTAAAAGTATAATCGTCTACTTCTAATTTCCAACCATGTTCGAGATTGCATTTTATATCTTCTGGATATTCTATTCCCGCCATTACATATTTATCTTTTAATTCATCTGCTCTGCACCATTCGCCATTTTCTAGCATAAATTTATGATCAGGTGTTGCTGTTATAGTTTTTCCATCTTCTAAATAAATTTTTATAGTTTCTTTTAATCCTTTTTTTTGTAAACCATTTATTGTTGAAAAATTTTGAAATCCTTCTTTATTATATCCCAAAACTAGTTCATCATTATTTAAAGAATCAATACGCTTTGATGTACCATTTGATAGCGTAACTAATGTATCACCTGTTAAACAGAAATCAAAAGGAAGTACCCTGTCATACAGTCCCGGAACTGGAGGAAACACATGTGCCCCTGCATATCTCTCTCCTTCTTTTGTAACATATCCATCTTTTTCCACAACTATATTATTCTTAAGGCAATATTTATAAACTTGACTATAAACCTTGATTTGTTGTCCTTGTGTATATAATCCGAAAATCCCAGTGTTTACAGTCTTTGCAAATTCCGTTAATCCTGTCCAAGTATCCATTTTCTTCATCAGTTTCACACAAAGTTCAGAATCTTTCAGACAGTATCGTCCTATCAAACTCATTGCTTTTATAGATTTATTTGAATATGTTCCATCTTTCTTTCGTACAGTACCAATTCTATAATACTTAAACATCTTTCTAATTGATAAATCGTCTTTCTTATCATCTTTCAAAATCTCTTGTGATACAGTCCCTAATTTATAATTGCTAAACTTGTAATCTCTTTGTATAAGCGGTAACAGATCTACAAATATTCTACCTTCCGCATCTAAATAATCAAATTCTTGTGTTTTAAAAGCAGAAGATGACCATTTAATCTTTTTTTCTTGCGAATGATTGAATTTGTGAAATCCAAGTTTATCAAAGTCGCTAATGCAATAATTCAATTTGGCACGATCTATCATATATTGAATATCAAATCCTAATATATTATATCCACAAATAACATTTGGATTCTTTTCTTGTACTAATTGTGTAAAACCTTTTAATAATTCAGCCTCAGTATCGTATGAAATAATCTTTGTATCCATTCCTATTATATCAGATTTTGCTTGTCCAAGTGTAAGTAAATATAATTCATTTTCAGATGTTCCCTCTCTATTGAATACACATGAGATTTGAAATACTTTATCACCAGGATTCTTTGCTTTTGGCATCATTGCAGGATTTACGGAATTAACTTCAATATCAAAACCCATTATTAAAGGTCTTCCAACTAAATTCTTATCTGCATTATAAAGACCTTTCCACTTCACATTATATTCTCTCTCACAATAAGTTACCTTTTCGTCTTCTGAGATCTCGTCGCCAATAAATTTAACCCATCCTACAGAAGGAATATCACGACAAGAAATAAGTTGAAGTATTTGATCAGCATCTCCTTCATGTATTTTCATTCTAACATGTCCAATACCTTGAACACTTATTGATTTTCGCAAACGCGGGCCAAGATATCTTGATATATGAGTTCTATTTGCAAAAGAACAAAATAAATAAGGAAATAGTTTTCGTTTTCCATTTGAGTCAATATGCGCTCCATATAATTTATGCTTCATAATTAGGCATTTCTTTAATGGTGCATATTGTCCAAGTTCTTCATCTATTCTATTACCTAATAATTGAGCTTTTCTTTCATTCCATTCATAATGAGTCGGAAGTTCGAGATAAACATATGGAGTAAAATCAGAAACATGTAAACACACATTATTATTGTCTTTATCCAATGCAAAAGCTCTGAGCTTCGTAAATTCTTCTTGTTTATTATCAATATGCCAGTTGTATATAAATACGGTATCTTGTTTCATTAGACGTTATTTTAATAAAAAATATCTTCTATTAAAATCAATTTTAATTCTAATTTATAAGGTTAAAAGTAGATTATAAAATGAATTCAAAAAAACTAATGTTTTCAATAGCTTTATCAATATCAGGAATTTTATATAATTTTATATAATTTTATAATAATAAATATATATAAAATGGATCAGATATATAATACATTTTTAGTTGATAATACTGATAGTAATATAAAATACATATATTCACACTAAAAATTATTTACAAATTTTTGAAAAAAAGACTTAAATAGATGCGTATAATTTATAAATGGCAGATTATTATAAAGTATTACAAGTTGAAAAAACCGCTTCTCCAGAAGAAATAAAACAATCTTATAAAAAGCTTGCAAAAATACATCATCCTGATAGAGGTGGAGATAAAGAAACTTTTCAAAAAATTCAATCAGCATATGAAACATTATCCGACGAGCAAAAGAGACAGGAATATGATAATCCAATTCATAATATGTTTCAAGGAGGATTTCCAGGTGGTGGTTTTCCTGGTGGCTTCCCAGGTGGTGGATTTCCAGGAGGTTTCCCTGGTGGATTTGGAGGAGGTGATTCCCCTTTTGATTTTATTTTCAGAGGACAACAACAAAAGAAAAAGGCTGATACATATTATCCTTTAAAAATAACTTTATATGATGTATATTTTGGTTTGAAAAAGACTCTAAATATAAAACAAGATATTAAGTGCAATTCTTGTAATAAAAAATGCACGGCGTGTAATGGACTCGGTCGGGTAAAGCAAATAATTAATATGGGAATTATGCAAGTAATACAAGAACAACCATGTCAAAGTTGCAATTCTTACGGTATAGTTAAGGATAATTCTGAATGTAAAAAGTGTAATAACAAAGGATTTAATTTTGTTTCAAATAAAGTTGATATTGAAATACCAAGAGGTGTCGAGAACGAAAAACAATTAATATATAAGGGTCTTGGAGAATGTCCGAAAACCGAAAATGAAGTTGTTGGAGACCTTGTTGTTATTATTAAAATCGACGAAGGAGTATTTTTTAAACGAAACGGACAAGATCTTATATATGAAACTAACATAACTTTTAAAGAATCTGTTGTTGGTAAAAATATATTAATACCGCATTTTGATAAAGAATTTACAATTGATACTGCGACACTCGGTATAATTAATCCTATTAAAAAATATGTAATAAATAAAAAAGGACTGCCAAATGAAAGAGGAGATTTTGGTAATTTACACATAAAATTTAATATAGAAGGATACAAGGTTCTTACTGATATTCAACGCCAACAATTAAACGAAATTCTATAAACATTTTGATTATATATTTTTCTTACCTATAAAAAGGTTAAGAAAAATAAATGAGTATAAGTTTTCTAATTCAAATAGAATACATGTCTTAATATTGTAAAAAAATAAAAATAAACATATTTTATGTATAAAATTATATTTATGTATATATATTTGAAAAAGTAATAAGGACAAAAATTAAATAAATTTTTATAAATAAATTTATTTTTTATTTTAATAATATAAAATGGGAAATACAAATTCGTCATCTGGAACTTCAAAAACGCCAGGAGAAAATGAAAATATGGAAACTTTATTCATAGGAATAGCCTTGGTTATAGCTGCAGTTGTTATATATTTAATAATAAACAACAGTAATTGTAAAAAAAGACACAGAAATAGATACTCTATAGAAACATATATTAATGATTCTAAAACTATTCTCAGAGATATGACTAATACGTCTCTTTCTCTTGCAAAATACGCGCAAGATTATGTTACTGAAAGAACAAATCGAGAATCTAGTTTTCGTTCATATGTAGACGGTGGAACTGCACAATTAAATTTAGTAAAATCAGAACATCAAAAAGCTAAGAAAGCTTATGATAATGCAACCAATATTTCAGCGATAAATTTAAATAGTGCAGTGTCAGACGCATCTCAAAACGCAGGTAAGGCCGAAAGAGCTTATCAGAGTATTGTAGATTCCTCTAGTGGTGGAAATCTTTTCGGTAGTGCATTAAAAAATATTCAAATTCAAAAATCAACAGCAGACACTGCTTTTGACCAAGTCAAAAGCACAATTACTGAAATAGAAATAATATACACCGGTATAAGTTCTGCAGAAAGTGCGATAGTTGTTTCATATAATAACGCTAATATATCATTGTCCAGTTTTAGGGCATTTATCAACACGTTAATAAGTAATATTAATACTTCTTATGAATATGTAAATTTACAATCAAACGTTCAAAAAGCAAGTACTCTAAAAACTAATTTAGAAGGAATAGCATCTGAACTAGGTCAAGATGATCAATATTATGGAGAAGTACAAACATTGATAGATAGTTTAAATACAGCTATTGGTGTTTCTACTGGTTATTTAAATAATTCAATAACTATTTTTGAATTAGCTACAAGATCTGCAGATGCTGGACTAAATGCATCTATTTTGCAATTAGTTTCTACTTACAATTTAATGGTTACATATATTGATGGAAGGACAGAATCTTCAGTAATTCCGTTATCTCAACCTTTACAAGAAATTCCAATAGCGGAAGGTCGTACAATAAAGTCTTATGTTGAACAGATCAAAATAGTTGCTGGAACAGTTATAGCAAATTACAACCGTGTTATTGATTATTATAATAGAATTATTACAAATCTTAATCTTATACAAACATTTACTTCAACAGTTCATAATGAAGTAGGAAATGTATCTGACACTTTTAATAAATCATTAGATCAGGCTGGAGATATAATGAAGAATTATTTACCTGGAAGTACTATACCGCCTCGTACACCATATCCTAATTACACTACAAATACACCTTTCCCAACTCTAACAACTAGACAACCTATGTAATAAAAATTTATTATAATTTGTTTTTCTTAACCAAAAATTAAGGTTAAGAAAACACTTTCAAAATCTAGAAAGTAATTATTAAAAAATTTTAATGATTTAAAATTTAGCTGTAATAATAAAATGAATTTAGGTTTTGAAAATGGTTTTACAAAAATTTATGACTGCAATACTTATAATATAAACGACAAGAATGGTATAATTTTTTTAATAAACATAGCAATAATTATAATCCTTTTTTTAACTATTATACTATGTTATGGGTTTAATAATAAAAAATACATTTCATATATGATAATATTATTTAGTATTTTATTATGCGCAAATATATATTATTATTCACAATCTTTGAATACAATAATTATATTACATGCATTTTCTTTTATAATTAGTTCTCAAATCAGAACACCTGAATTTTTAAAGCTAGATAAATACTTCAAAAATCATAAAATATTTGAAGATAGCTACGTGACTATTAAAAAAGAAGTTATAAAATTTATAGATAAAAAAGGTATAAAAAATGTTGCTTTAACTCGTGATTCATTTAGCGGTGCAAATAGTTATATCGGTAGCGATGTTAAAAAAGACGAGAATGGAAATGAAACAGGTTGGAGATTATTAACATTAAAAGTTGGAGATGAAATAACAGGCAAATGTTATAAATATTTTCCTAAATTGGCGAAAATACTAAACAATTTACCAGAAGTTATTTCATGTGTATTAAGTATTTTAGAACCAGGAGTAATGATACCAATTCATGTAGGATATTATAAAGGAATAATTAGATATATGTTACCTTTGGTAGTACCTGATGATAAAGAAAATTGTTTTTTATGGGTGAATGGTTTAAAATACTCATGGACAGAAGGAAAAGGTGTATTGTGGGATGATATTTATCCCCATAAAGTTTATAATAATACAAAACAAGTTAGAATATTATTATATATGGATATAGTGAGACCAATTAAAGGGATGCTTGGGAAATTAAATTCAAAAGTATTACGAATGATAAAGAACTCTAAAATAGTAAAAGATGAGATAAAACGAACAGAAAAGAAAGTTTTAATAAATGGTTAACATATAGTCTGTAAATTTACGTCATAGAAATTTTCTTAACCTTAATTTTAGGTTAAGAAAAAATACATGTCCAAAATCTAGAGACTAACGGTTAAGAAAATATAAAAGTAAAAAGTAAAAAGTAAAAAGTAAAAAGTAAAAAGTAAAAATAAAATAAAAATAAAAAATAAAAAAAAATTATAATATAAAAATGTCAACAATTGATAACAAAACTATTATTATTATTTCTTTAATAATATTATTACCTATTGTTTTTTACTTTGGTGTAAACTGTAATAAATCAGATAAACATGACAAGCGTTATAGACCTGGTAAAAATGATAAAAAATACAGTATGGAAAATAAAGAAAATTTTGATATGTTCAAAAATGATGAAAATGAAAATGAATTAAACTTTATGCAATTAAGCAATATGAATTCAACAGTTCCTTCAAATTTGTCTGTTTTAAGAACTCGTAATGGGGTGAACCTTATTAAAACTATGCATAAATTAACAAAGTTAGGATTGATAAATCATTTATCATTATTTAAAGATAAACCAGAAACTGCGAAAGAATATGTTAATATAACATATAGAAATCCTGATGGTTCTATTGAAATAATAAAGGAAGGTGGTCCTTTAGATCCAACTGTTTTATGTGTGACTTCAACTTGTAATCTTATAGGAGCTGGTATTCGAATTGGAATTTCTTCATCTAATATAATGGATCCTGATACCACAGGTCGTGGGTCACAAAGACAAATATTTAAACAAGATTTAATTCAGAATTATGCTAATTCTTGTAACGCAGAAACAGGAGATAATACAATATTACAAGAAATATCAGGATCAACTGTTCAAGAATTAGTCTCGAATACTTCATCAAAACTAAATGTAAGTGGTGGTTTTACCCAACAAAGTGTTACAGTTAGCGGTACTCTTGACGCAGCTACAGGAGGCGCCACGAATTCTACAAGTAGAGCTCAGGCATATAGTTTAAAACTTATTACAGATGTTGCGCACTTAAATTTATTACCAACATTTACAAACAACCCAGCTAATCTACTTGATGCTTTTGTGCAAGCGTTATTAGGTTTGCCAGTCAAAATAACCGACCCACATATAAGAGATAACTGGGCTCCTTATATTGCTTTTTTAGATAGATACGGAGATCATATGATATCTAGTATAACTTTTGGAGCTTCATTTAATATTTGGCAATCAACTACTTCAGAGACTGAAGATGTTACTGAGTATTTAAAAGTGAAGGCATGTATGGCTGCTGCATCAGGAGATAAGTCAACAGATCCACATGGAAGCGCTTGTGGTGAATATGATAGTTCAACTCGTTCCCGTGCTGAAAGAATAAAATCTACTTTGATTGTTTATGTAGGAGGTGGTGATGACCAATTAAGAACCGAGATAGTTGTTGCATATAAAAATAAAATCCCACTTCGCGATGGACTTATAGATGACTTTTTAAATTCTGCTACACTTCCTGGTGGCACAAAGCCAATTAAATATATATTTACTCCTATATGGGAGTTTATATCTGGTGTAGTTTTTCCGTCACTCGTAAATGAAATAATTTATGGAAGAATAAAAACACCAACCCCTTTATCTTATATAAATAGTAGAGGACAAAAAATAGTATATTCGGCTGCAAATGTAACTCAAATATGTGCAAATTTACAAGCAGCATATGTCATAGATAAAATAGATTGTCGTTTTTTAACAGCTTCTAATGTTGAATATCAAAAATTTATGGCTACAAATCCTGCAGGAGAATTCACTGGTTATAAATGTTGGGCTAAAAAAGAAGGATGCAATGGAGATGGATGTCGCATGACCGGTAATAATGGTTGTAATGCTTATGGGGCTGGAACTATAACAAAAGGTGATGAGTTTATGAAAATACCTGGGTATGCAACTCAGTATAGATCTAAAACACAAGATAGCCCAAATGGTCAGGGGACTACACAAGGTATTAATCAATCATGTTATTGGAGCTATAATGGATGTAATTGCAATCCTAGTTGGTCTGGAGGTTTACAAGACAGAGATATTTGGACATCTGGTCAATAAAAATAACAATAAAATCTAGTTATATATTTTGATTCTATGATTTTTCTTAACCCCTAGTCTCCAGATTTTGGATATGTATTTTTCTTAACCTAAAATTAAGGTTAATCTCTAGTCTCCAGATTTTGGACATGTATTTTTCTTAACATAAAATGAATCTTAAGAAAATTTCTATGACGTAAATTTACATCAAATTGGAGACTAGAGGTTAACCTCTAGTCTCCAGATTTTAAACTTCTATTTTTCTTAACCTAAAATTCAGATTAAGAAATTTTTTATGATGTAAATTTACATGAAAAATGAGACTAGCCGGTTATATTTTTAAAAATAAAATCTCGAATATTTAAAAATTCATTCTATTTATAAAATGAATATTCAAATTTTTAAAGATTATACTTATCAAGGTTTATGTAGAGCTGTAGATATATTTAATTTTCCTTCTGACTATCCTACTCTGACTCGTATCCTAAGTTATAGATTTCTTTTTAAATATCGAGACAAAGACAGGCGTATGACACCGTCTCATTCAAAAATTATTGAATCTATAAAACAAATGGCTATACAACATAATAATCAAAATGACGCGACTGTTATGATGGAACTTGTCGATATTTTACTTGAGTACAGTAAAAAAGAAGGACAAGAACTATTAGATTATTTACGAAAGTCAAGATTGCAAGCAAAACCAACTCCTCCAAAAAAAAATGGTCCGAAAGGTACTATTTACGCAGACACACAATCTGTTCATAATAGCGCAATAACGAAAACTATAAAACAAGTAGCAAAATACTTATGTGAAAAATATGGACGTAATTTATCAATTATAGAAAGAGAGTCTATCAAAAAAGAAATTAAAAGCAAACTTGAAATGAACTCTATTTTTCTTAATAGTAAAGATATTCTCGAAGAAGTTTTAGAACGTATTTATGTTGATAATGCAAAATTTGAAGGATATAATACAGATATGATTTTATTCAGCTTATGGAACTGGATATCAATACAAAAAAATGATGAACTTTATAATCGCGTCGCAGAAGAACTGTTTGAAATGCATAAATATTGTTCGACAAGAATTTTGTCCGGTTTAATTAATAGTATCCAAGGGTTTTCAGATGATCCTAATATGATAATAAAAATGTCAGTAGAAGAGCAATGTAAAAGCGTTGTTTATTCATCTCTTGATAAAATATTGAAAGAATGTGAAGATGAAAGAGTTCTGGATGGAATGATAGAAAAAGATAAGTATTTTACAGATTTTATTAAAGAATATATAATTAAAAAAAGAGAAGAATGGCAAAAGGAATATGGAGATGATTTTGTAAAGTTTGTAAATAAATATGTAAATATGTATTCACAGATAGAGATTTTTTAAGTTATAAGAAAATTTTATAGCTTAACCTCTAGTCTCCAGATTTTGGACATGTATTTTTCTTAATCTAAAATTAAGGTTAAGAAATTTTTTATGATGTAAATTTATATCAAAATGGAGACTAGAACTTATTTAATATGTTTGCTGGATTTAATTCAGATTGATTTCTTACTTCATTAATATGTTGTACAACCTCACCAATAACAAATCCTGCCCCCGCAGAACCTATTACACCTAAAGAAAAAGCTAAATTTGAAAATATTATTTGATCTTCCGGATGCCATGCAAACATACCTCCAAAAACAGTTCCAATTGTTAAAAACATAAGTAATATAAGTATTGTTTTAACGTGTTTAACACGACCTCTGTATATCATAAAACCAAAAATTCCAGCAACTATTACCCATAATCCTAAACAAATTCCAAATAAATAATAACCAACTTGTCTAACAAGTGCTAAGTTTTTTTTAAGATCAATCAACCAATTTTGCAAAAAACCACCAAGAACAAGAAGTGAAAATGAAAATGTAAATAACATAATAAGCGAACTTATTTTTATAGTTTTTCGTGTAGGTAATATCGATTTAAGAACATCCATTTTTATTTATAGTAAATTTTTTATTTATAGTAAATTTTTATTTATAATAAATTTTTATACAATTTTATTTATAGTAAATTTTCTTAACCGAAAATTGTGGCTTAATAAAAATATAAATTCTAAATATTGAAAATATAGTTTAAAATATTAAATTTTAAAAATATTGCTTATAATAAAAATGGAACAACTGTTTAATCCCGTCAGTGAATTTTATTCGAATTATAAATTCGCAAATCTCCCAATTGTTATGTGTTCAAATTATGAAGACGTGCTTGCTAAAGCAAAAAACGTAAATTCAAGTTGTATTCTCTTTAACAAAGATAAAAACGTGGTTACTAATAAAGATTTGCAAATTAATCTTTCTTTTGATTCAAAAATTGAAGTTATTTTAGTTTTAAATGTAGAATTAAAAGGAACTTCTACATTGAAAATCAGTGGTAAAAATTTTGCTCTATCAAATATACATTTAATTGACGGAGACAAGAATTTCAAAAATTCCAATTTTTTTGTTGAGATCGCAGCTGAAAATGCAAAACTCATCAATTTTAGCATGATTAATGTAAGATGTAATTCTCCTGATACTGATTATATTTGTGTTAAGACAAGTGCCAAAAATTTCCAACTCTTTAATTCAGCCTTAAATGGTAAATTCAATAATGGCGTATTTCTTCGTTTTGATTTCCCTCTAAATTGTTATGTTAAATGTTGTGCATTCCAGAATTTTAGCAAATTAAGTACTCCAAATGGAGGAGAAATGATTAGATTAGCAACAAGCCAATATGAGAAAAACGATGCTAATTGTGTTATTGATCAATGTTATTTTAATAAATGTCTTGGAGATCCTGAAGTAGTTTCTGTTAAATGCTCGTCAAATACTATTAAAAATTGTATTTTTGAAAATAATGATTCCTGTAAGTTAGTGTTGAGACATGCCCATAAAATAAACGTGAATAATTGTTATTTTTCTGGATCTGGAATGCGTGTTTATGGAACTAATCACGTGATAGAAAATGTACAATTAGTTAATGAGGCTAATATTTCTCTTGATAATAAAAAAGGTTCGAGTTATGTAGTTGCGCAAAATGTTAAAGTTAATAATGTTTATTATGACAATGTAAAAACACCAGTCACAAATAATGGTAAAAATTGCACTGTTACTAATGTTACAAAAGGTTTAAAAATTACTAAAAACGATTTATTAAATAAAAAAACTGATGTTGTGCCCACACCTACACCAACACCAACACCTACGCCAACTCCCATACCCATACCCACACCTATAGATCCTATAGATCCTATAGACCCTACTATACCCAAAATAATTATTATTCCAGAAGTTGTAGATCCTACAAAAATATATAAATTAAATGAAGATCTTACACCTGAACAAATAAATGAAATACTTGATCAATTTCAATTAAAATTGACTTAATAGACATTAATAAATTTTTCTTAACCTAAAATTAAGGTTAAGAAACTTTGCATGACATAAATTTATATCAAAATTGAGACTATATGTTAAGTTCTTTACAGCCATATTTTTAATAATGGGACACTTATATTTAAACAATATTTATGTCTCAATATTATTTTTACGGTTATTCCACTGCTTTAGTAGTTAACCTATTATTTGGCTAT
>Ga0247843_1005933_pt1 | contig 16447 bp, 17 predicted proteins | sample LaCruzMarch2017__FD_192420 | JGI IMG/M metagenome (GOLD analysis project Ga0247843, IMG submission 192420) | Freshwater microbial communities from meromictic Lake La Cruz, Castile-La Mancha, Spain - LaCruzMarch2017_8m | ecosystem: Environmental > Aquatic > Freshwater > Lake | place: Spain... | reverse complement strand
CCGCCAATCTTTCGATGAGGGCAGTTAGTACGCATCGATCTAAGCGATCTAGGCCGGCTGCATCAACTTCATACATTTCGAGTGCGTCGTTAGCGTGTTCGAGCGATAACTTATTGGAACCTTTGACTTGCGCGTAATCGCGAACTCGGCGCAGCAAACGGTTAGCGATACGAGGAGTGCCTCTCGATCGGCTAGCAATTTGTTCGATTGCTTTGGCATCGATAGCTAAACCAAGAAGTGCAGCAGATCTAGAAATAACTTGCGCTAATTCTGACTCGGCGTAGAAATCAAGTTGTGCCGTAAAACCGAATCGATCACGTAGTGGACTTGGCAATAAACCGGCCCGAGTTGTTGCACCAACTAAAGTAAAGCGCGGCAGATCTAATGGAATCGCAGTTGCACCTGGTCCTTTACCTACTACAACATCGACCCGAAAATCTTCCATTGCCAGGTACAGCAACTCTTCGGCTGGTCGCGGCAACCTATGAATCTCATCGATGAAGAGAATTTCGCCCTCAACTAGGGAGGAAAGAATTGAAGCCAAGTCTCCCGCATGCGTAATTGCCGGACCAGATGAAATTCGGATTGGTGCCTGCATTTCGGCGGCCAGGATTAGCGCAAGCGTAGTTTTGCCAAGACCAGGTGGCCCACTTAACAAAATATGATCCGCACTCGTTCTGCGATGTTTCGCCGCAGTCAGCAATACATCTATTTGTTGGCGAACTCGTTCTTGGCCAATGAATTCCTGTAAATCTTTCGGGCGTAGCGCGCCTTCCGCCGAAGACTCATCTAACCCAGCAACAGGTGAAATCAAGCGATCTTCATTTTCCATTATTTGCGACCGCCACTTTGTAGTGCCCTCTTTAACAGTTCACTCATCTCGAGATTGGCCGGTTCAACACCATCACCTTGCAACTCATTGACGACTGTAGTGATTGCGCGGTCGGAATCTTTCGGGGCAAAGCCCAATGAAATCAAGGCATTTGTGAGTTGCTCGCGCCAAACTGGTTGATGGCTAGGTGTTCGACCGCCTTCGGATAAATCAGATAACTTCCCTTTTAACTCAAGAATTAAGCGCTGTGCGCCTTTTCGGCCGATACCAGGAACTCGCTCAATGGCGGCAATGTTCTCGCTCGCAATTGCCATAGCTAAATCTTCGGGTGATAAGGATCCAAGAATTGCTAAGGCGACTTTGGGCCCGATACCGCTAACAGTTTGCACTTGTTCAAATAATTGTTTTGATTCAGCGGTTAGGAAACCGTAAAGCGTTAAGGAATCTTCGCGAACTACTAACGAGGTATGAAACGTAACTATGGTGCCAAGATTCAAATGAGCCGCGGCGTTTTGGGTTAAGTTAACCGAGAGCCCGACGCCACCAACTTCAACGACAGCGCGATCTAACGAGATCGCTTTGATCTCACCAGTAAGCGTGGCAATCATTTCTTGGTTGTTCCTGTCTTCTTAAGTAGCGCTAAACGTTTCTTCTCTTTGGCCAAGGCATCTGCAATTTTAGTATTGCCGCCACCTCGCCAGATATGGCAGATTGCTAAGGCTAACGCGTCGGCACTATCGGCTGGCTTAGGAGCCTGATCCAATTTCAAGATGTTTAACACCATCTTGCCAACTTGAGCCTTATTGGCCCGACCCGAACCAGTTACCGCAGCTTTTACTTCACTTGGTGTGTGCATCACGACCTTGATTTGATTCCGGGCAGCTAACAAAAGCGCAATTCCAGCGGCTTGCGCGGTTCCCATAACAGTTCGCAAATTGTGCTGTGAAAAAACGCGTTCGATAGCAATTACATCGGGCTTAAATTCTGTGATCCACAGTTGAATCTCTCGCTCGAGTTGCAACAGTCGAGAATCAATTGGATCTTCTGACGAGGTGAGAATTACGCCTACGGCCACCATGTGCAATGGAGCTCCGATAGATCCTTCAACAACGCCAATGCCGCAGCGCGTTAATCCGGGATCAATACCTAGAACTCTCACCTGCTCAGCCTAGATAGAGCGTCTTGATACTTAGGCGAGGCTCGCCATTACCTCGTCGGAAACATCAAAGTTGCTAAAGACGTTCTGTACGTCATCGAGTTCTTCAATCGCATCAATTAATTCAAAAACCTTAGTTGCACCTTCAGCATCTAGTGGGATTGTCATAGATGGTAAGAAGGAAGAATCTGCTGACTCATAATCGATACTAGCCGTTTGTAGCGCTGTGCGAACCGCAACCAGATCACTTGCTTCGCAAACAACTTCGAACGATTCACCTAAATCATTTACTTCCTCGGCACCTGCATCTAAAACTCCTTCGAGGACCGAATCTTCAGTCAACTGACCATTCTTATTGACGATGATTACGCCTTTACGATTAAACAAATACGAGACCGAACCAGGATCAGCCATGCTGCCACCATTGCGAGTCACCGCAACACGAACTTCAGATGCTGCGCGATTGCGATTGTCAGATAAACATTCGATCATGATCGCAACACCATTAGGCCCGTAACCCTCATACATAATGGTTTGCCAATCAGCGCCACCAGATTCAAGACCTGCGCCTCGCTTGACTGCACGCTCGATATTATCGGCGGGCATTGAATTCTTTTTGGCTTTTGCAATTGCATCAAAGAGAGTTGGGTTTCCATCAACATCGGGGCCACCATTACGAGAAGCAACTTCAATTGCTTTGATCAATTTGGCAAAGTTTTTAGCGCGACGACTATCGATGACAGCCTTTTTGTGCTTTGTCGTTGCCCATTTGGAATGGCCGGACATGATCTACCCCCTAGAAATTTCACCGTAACAACCGATGAAAGTTATGGAACTACTTTACCGCAGCCTTTTCTAAAGCCGGACGTGCTACCGATTCGATAAAGAAGCGATGAATTCGATTGTCCCCCGTAAGTTCAGGATGAAAACTCGTGGCCAATAAGCCGCCCTGGCGCACAGCTACTGCGTGCTCAAAAGTGGCAAGGACTTCAACACTTGGCCCAACAGATTCGACCCACGGGGCGCGAATAAATACTGCGCGCACCGCTGGACTAGTGATTCCAGCAAATTCTAAATCGGTTTCGAATGAATCAACTTGGCGGCCGAAAGCATTGCGGCGAACTGTTATGTCGAGCCCGCCAAAGGTTTCTTGTCCTACCGCTGCATCTAAAACGCGATCTGCCAGCAGAATCATTCCAGCACATGAACCGTAAGCCGGCATTCCTGCAGAAATTCGAGCCTTAAGCGGATCGAACATCTCGAAACTGCGAGCTAAGTTAGCAATTGCAGTTGATTCACCGCCCGGCAGAACGAGCGCATCTACTTGAGCAAGTTCGCTTTGGCGCCGAACCGTGCTGGCGCTAACACCGCATTCTTCAAGTGCAAGTAAGTGTTCACGAAAATCGCCTTGCAGCGCCAGTACACCTACTCGCATTGGTTAAAAAAACCTAAATTACCAACCGCGTTCAGCTAAGCGATGCGCAACTGGTAGATCGGCAACGTTAATGCCAACCATTGCATCACCCAAACCGCGCGAAACGTCGGCTAAAACTTTTGGATCATCAAAGAATGTTGTCGCCTTAACGCAGGCCGCTGCACGAAGCGCTGGATCACCAGATTTGAAAATACCTGAACCGATGAATACGCCATCAGCGCCCATCTGCATCATTAGCGCTGCGTCGGCTGGTGTTGCAATTCCGCCTGCAGTGAATAGAACAACTGGAAGTTTGCCGGTTTGCGCTACTTCTTTAACTAAATCAAATGGTGCCTGAATATTCTTCGCAACAACATAAAGCTCATCTTCGCGAAGCGAAGTCAATCGTCGAATTTCGCCACTGATTGAACGCATGTGTGTCATCGCATTTGAAACATCGCCGGTACCAGCTTCGCCCTTTGAGCGAATCATGGCCGCGCCTTCATTGATACGACGAAGTGCTTCGCCAAGATTTGTCGCGCCACAAACGAACGGAATAGTGAAATTCCATTTATCAATGTGGTTTTCATAATCTGTTGGTGTCAATACTTCTGACTCATCGATGTAATCAACGCCTAAGCTTTGCAAGATTTGCGCTTCGACAAAGTGACCGATGCGAGCCTTTGCCATAACTGGAATCGATACTGCCGCTTTAATTTTCTCAATCATGTCGGGATCTGACATACGAGCAACGCCACCCTGCGCGCGAATATCAGCAGGAACTCGCTCTAGTGCCATCACTGCAACAGCACCTGATGCTTCAGCAATCTTTGCTTGCTCGGCGTTAACGACGTCCATGATTACGCCGCCCTTTAGCATCTCTGCCATACCGCGCTTGACTCGTGCTGTTCCTACATTCTGGCTCATGCCGATGCTCCTAATTAAGAATTTTGGCGAGTGATTGGCTCGCGATCAGGGTGCTTACTCTACTTTGAAAGAGCTGGAGTTGGCGCGGTGAGCGTGAACTCTGGTTTTTGATCGGTCAAAGCCACCCAAATTGACCCAGGCGCGAACTTGATCTCAGTGCCATCTGCCAAAGTCCAGGAAGTTCCGGCCTCGGCGCTCGGCCTGCTCCAGTTAGCTTTTAATGAACGGCCATCACGCAAGATATAGCCAGTTCCGGTTCCAATCGTTTCTGATAACGGAGTGAGGCTACCATCAGCTGCGCGATAGATTGAATCTGACATTTCGACGTTTTGAATGACAAATGTTGTTGCGCCGAGCCGCTTGCCACTGGCTGCGAAATTTGCGATACCGGAATTACTTAAAAGCCAACGTTTTTCGTCCTGTGACCAAGTTGCTTCATATCTAGAAGCCGGCCAGCGAACGGCTACAGACTCAATTGCAACGCCACCGATTGGCGCTTTGCCAAAACTCCAACCAGCAGATTTAGAAACAGCGATTACACGTTGATCTTTACTTACTTTTTCAAGTAGCAGATCAGCTCGTAAAACCATGTCAACCGGTGCGCGTCTATTTGCATCACGAGTGTAAATAATTGGCGACTGACGTTGAGCGCCATAATCCCAGAGATTTGAGTTAGCAATCAGACTAAGCATTGCTCGCTGCGCCCCACTGTAGGCGAAAACAACTTTTCCGTACTGAGACAAAATATCGATATCAGAAATTCGGGCACTACGAACTGGCCCAATGTTTTGCGGAATCACCGAAGAATAGATCGCGGCCAAACGTGTGAGACCACCTTCTACTTGTTCGATATAAACCAGGTCAGCATCCTCGAGACCAATCTGCGGTCGAGCGGATCGCGTGTCATCTATTTTGACAACCAGAATTGGTCCATCGGAACCAATCCGGCCGCTGATTGAGTTATATGTACCTTCATCAATTTCATCAGGGTTGCTGATATCACTTGCACAAGCGCTCAGTACTGCCGAGGTGAGAACAAGAGTGAGAATTAATCTAAATCGCATCGGCTTCGAATTCATAAGTCACGGGTAGCGGCGCGGTTCCAGCTAACCTAAATAATCTAAACACAAACTTCCTTCGAATCAATTGCGTGCGAGTGACAGATTCTACGTGAATAGAAATTGCGACCTTAATTTTATCGGTGAGCTGCTCTAGTTCAACTAACAGCGCCTGATCTGACTTAGCCACAATACTTTCACGCTCGGCCAGCATCATTCCTAAAGCCCCAGATAAAACGCTTTCCGCGCTCGAACGATCTTCAATATCTGCACTACGTGCCTGGTAAGCACTGGCAGTTAGCAGAAGTGATGTTGCCGGATCAGTTATTGCACTTCTGGCAACTTCGAGAGCGATGGCCGCGCGACGTTGGAGTAAAGAGTCAAGAGTTGCCCAACTAGTTTCAACGCGATGGTGCAAACGATCTAATCGCCCCGCTGAAAAACTTAAGTACCAAAATATCAGGACGGCGAGACCAGCGAAGAGAAAGAAGTTTTTCATGACTAATCCCGTCCGAGAAATCTTGTCCAGGGACGATTATCCGAAGTTAACGAAACTTTGTGTCCACTGACCATAGCAAGTTCATAGACTTCAAAGATTTCTTCGCCCACTTGGCTCCAATCAAATCGTTGCGCGTGTATGGCTCCAGCTGCGGCTAACACTTTACGTTTTGAATCATCACGCAAAAGATCAATAATCACTTTAGCTAAACTTTCGGAATTCTCTGACTCAAATAATGCACCGAACTCGCCATTACCTAATACATCGGCAAATGCTGGAATGTCACTCGCAACAACTGCTGCTCCCCCGGCCATCGCTTCGGCCAGAATAATTCCAAACGATTCTCCGCCCGTGTTAGGTGCGATATATAGCGAAACACTCGCCAGAAAATCTGTCTTATCGCTTTCACTAATCTTGCCCAAAAACTCAACGCGGTTTCTAAGTTGTGGATCAACTTTCTCCAACACTTCTTCGCTATCTCCAGGGCCAGCAATCAGAACCCGAATATCTGGAATAAATCGTGAAATTATCGGCAACGCATCAAGCAATACTGGTAATCCTTTTCGGTCTTCTTCAAAGCGACCGAGGAAACCGATTGTGTTTCCCGTCCATTCAGAACGCGATGAGCCATCACGGTAGTTATCCGCATAAATACCGTTCGGAATAACTATCGCATCGGTCTCAAGGTGAGCTGTCAGCGTTAGGCGTGCTGACTCGCTAACTGCAATTCGCGCAGAAAGTTTCTCAATAACTGGCTCAAGAATTGGGCCGATCGCGACGATAGCTTTTTGATACTTGGCCGCAGCGTGGAAAGTACCGACCATTGCTCCTTCGCCCGCCCAACATGCCAGCAGCGAGAGCGATGGTATTGCAGGTTCATGCAAGTGCAATAAATCAAAGTCACCGTCATTGATCCAACTGCGCACACGGCTATTTGCGCCAACTCCAAAAAGCACTCGGGCTACTGCGCCGTTATACGGGATCGAAACTGCGCGCCCGGCGCTAACTACATACTGGGGCAAATCATCACTCTCGGTTGCCGGTGCAAGAACTTCAACATGATGGCCATTATTAAGAAGAAACTCGGCGAGATCGCGAATGTGGTTTTGAACGCCACCTGGAACATCCCAGCTGTACGGACAGACGATTCCAATTCTCAGTTTGCGATTGATCATGAGCGCTCCACGAAATCACGATCTACCCAGATGCGTTGCAACATATGCCAATCCTCTGGGTGCTGCTGTATGCCCGAGGCAAAATTGTCAGCACACAACTGCACGGTCTTTGCTACTTTTTCGCTTTCAGTAGCGCCACTGGCGATCTCAACTTTATGGAAATCAATGTGAATCCCATCTGACTTATATGAAACATAAGCGGTGATTAAATCTGCGCCAGTTCTTATTGCTAATAGCGCAGGCCCTGCCGGCATTCGTGCAGTTCCGTCAAAAAAAATGACATCGATTCCGCTGCGCGAGAGATCTCGATCTGCAACCAGTGCGACAAGTTTTCCCTCGCGCAATCTGCTCGCCAGGGTTCCCATAACGCCACCATCAAGAGGCAAAGCTTCCATTCCAATTGCTTGGCGATATTCCAGAAACTTCTTGAATAGTCGCTCTGGCTTTAGTCGCTCAACGACTGTAACGAGCGGAATTCCCTGACTGCAGAAGAACGAACCTGCATGATCCCAGTTGCCCGCATGTGGCAACGCAACTACAACACCTCGTTTATTGCGCACTGGTTCTAGTAATAGCTCAACATCATTTACGGTGACAGTTGACTGAATTCGCTCGGTATCCCAATCGGGTGAACGAAAAGTGTCGCACCAGTAACGCAGGTAAGAACGCATGCCCGCCTGAGCAAGATCTCGCAAATCATTATCTGAAAGTTCGGGGGCCACTCGGCGCAAATTACTTTCTAATCTAAGAAAGTTCTTGCCTCTTTTAGCGCTGGCGCGATCGGCCACAACCTCAAACAAACGATAAGCAGATTTCTCAGGCAGCCAACGAACAATGCGCCAACCAGCAAAGTAAGCAACTGCTGATAGATCTTCGACCTTCATTATCTGGTTGCTTTCCAGACTATTCGCATACGTTGTAAGACCGTAAAGACACTGGCAAGCGCTAAAGCCCAAACGCCGATTGCCAGAATGTAATTAACACCTAATCCAGTAAAGCCAATCGCAGTTAAGAGAATTACTAACCGCTCAGTTCGTTCAGCGAAACCACCTTTGCATTCAATCCGCAGACTCTCGGCTTTGGCCCGAATATAAGAAACTAAGAAACCAGAGACAATCGAGACCAACAAGACATATGAAAGCGGATCATCACTTCTGGCTAAATAGATCAGTAAACCCATTGCAATGGCCGAATCTGTAACCCGGTCAATGGTCGAATCTAAAAATCCGCCCCATTTGCTGGGTCCTTGCTCAGAAAGCCGCGCCATAGTTCCATCAAAAAGATCACTGAGGGCTAAACAACAGATGGCAACCGTACCCCCAAACAAATGGCCATTTGGATATGCGATCAACGATGTAGCGATAACACCAACTGCACCAATAGTTGTTACTGAATTTGGTGTTAAGCCGATGCTCAGCATGCCTCGCGCGGCTGGTGAGATTATGCGCACCACCGCGGGCTTGAAAATGTCACTAATCATCGTGTCCCATCGTAGGCTGTAGACATGAGTTCAACTAACTTACGCGTCCATATCTACGGGCACGAAAGCGCTTTTTTGACCGAGGTTGCCGCTCAATTCGGGGCCACTGTCAGCACTTCCAGTGAAGTTGAATCCGATTTAGCGATCTTTGCAATAAACCCAAATACCGGCATCTCCCCTGAGTCCATTGCAATCTGGGAATCACTTGATGATTACCTGATGCCAAGGCTGATCGTTGTAACGGGCCTTACCGGTAACGATGGTGATTTCGATGATGCGGTTATGCTGGCCAACCGAGTATTCGAACAGTGCGTAACTCCATATTTAGTTTTACATGATGATGCCGGCACACCTTGTGCGCTGATCTCATTGGCAGATTTGAAGATTACTAATTATCAAGATGGATCATCAATTGAGATCGAAAGCGCTGAAGAACATAAAACTTTAGTGAGTGAATTTCGTGACGAATACTTAATCGCTATCGATCAAATGGGTCCTGAAGCTTTTGCAGCTGGACTTTTATTTCCGGCCATACCAATCGACTTCAAAACTGGGCTGGGCATTAAAGAAGTAAAAAGTTATATCGCACAGCTCTGATTACCAAGCCGCTGCAATTAACTCGCGCGACTGGCTAAGCAATTGTGGCAAGACTTTGGTCTGACCGATGATCGGCATGAAGTTCGCATCCCCCGACCACCGCGGAACTATATGTTGATGAATATGCGCCGCAACTCCAGCTCCAGAAATTGCTCCCTGGTTCATTCCTAAATTAAATCCGGCTGGTGCGCTGACTTTCCTTAACGTAGACATTGCATGCGCAGTAAGTTCACTGATTTCGTTTCGTTCCGAATCAGTCAGATCGGTTAGATCTGCGACATGACGATATGCACAAACTAATAAATGGCCGGCATTGTATGGATACAGATTCATAACCACATAGGCCTCTTGGCCGCGGGCAACGATCAAGCCCTCTTCATCGCTAAGCGTTGGGATTCGACAGAACGGGCACTCAATATCGTTGCCCGGAAATGGTCGGTTATCACCGGTTAAATACTCCATGCGATGTGGCGCCCACAATCGTTGCCAAGCATCAGGAATTCCAGCTCCGCCGAGCAGTTCAGACATCACTAAACCTGGGTGCGTTCGGCGACGATTTTCTTAATTTCGGCAATCGCATCAGCTACGGGAATACCGTTCTTCTGTTCGCCATTGCGATAGCGGAATGAAACCGCCCCAGCTCTTTGATCTTCTTCGCCGGCAATAACCATAAATGGAATTTTAGACATCTGGGCGTTACGAACTTTCTTCTGCATGCGATCATCGGAGGCGTCGAGTTCAACGCGCAATCCAGCCTTGCGCATTTGCGTGATTACCTCAGAAAGATAAGGCGTAAATGCTTCGGCAACTGGAATACCAATTGCTTGCACTGGTGCTAACCATGGTGGAAAAGCACCTGCGTAGTGCTCGGTAAGAACACCAAAGAAGCGCTCGATTGAACCGAATAACGCTCGGTGAATCATTACCGGACGTGAACGAGAACCATCGCTATCGGCATACTCAAGTTCAAAACGTTGCGGCAATTGGAAATCAACTTGAATCGTAGACATCTGCCAAGTGCGCCCAATGGCATCTTTTGCTTGAACTGAAATCTTTGGTCCGTAGAATGCGGCGCCGCCCTCATCTAAAACAAGATCAAGACCTTGCAGTGTTGCCGCTTGTCGAAGAGCTTCAGTCGCTGCCACCCATTCAGCATCTTCGCCAACAGATTTCTCTGGGTTGCGCGTTGATAGCTCTAGATAGAAATCGTTTAGTCCGTAATCGCGCAATAAGTTAAGAACGAAAGTTAAGAGTGAATCGAGTTCGCCAGGCATCTGCTCAGCGGTGCAATAGATATGCGCATCGTCTTGAGTGAAGCCGCGTGCACGAGTGATCCCATGTAATACGCCGGACTTTTCGTAACGGTAAACAGTTCCGAATTCGAATAATCGAAGCGGCAGTTCGCGGTACGAACGTTGGCGCGATTTGTAAATCAAGTTGTGAAATGGGCAGTTCATCGGCTTCATGTAGTACTTCTGGCCCGGGCGCTTTATGGTGCCATCAGCATGTAGCTCTTCATCCATAATCATTGGTGGATACATGCCATCGGCATACCAATCAAGGTGACCAGAAGTTTCAAAGAGCGCTGACTTAGTTATGTGTGGTGAGTAAACAAACTCGTAGCCTTCATCTTCATGACGAATGCGTGAATAATCTTCCATCGCGCGACGAATGATTCCGCCCTTAGGATGGAAAACCGCTAAACCAGAACCGATCTCTTCGGGAAAACTAAATAGATCTAACTCAGCACCTAAGCGTCGATGATCACGCTTTTCAGCTTCGAGCAAAAGTTCGAGGTAGGCATTAAGCGCATCAACACTTGGCCAAGCGGTGCCATAAATGCGTTGCAGCATTGGATTCTTTTCCGACCCGCGCCAATAGGCACCTGCACTTCGCATCAACTTAAACGCTGGAATATGTTTTGTTGAAGGTAGATGTGGACCTCGGCACAGATCTGACCAAACTGGTTGCCCGTCGCGACCTAAATTGTCATAGATCGTTAACTCAGATCCGCCTACTTCAACCGAACTTTCATCACTTGAGCCACCCTTAATGCCAATTAACTCGCACTTGTATGGCTCCTTGGCTAACTCAGCAAGTGCATCAGTTTCATTAGTTACGCGACGCTTGAATCGTTGACCTTCTTTGACGATCTTGCGCATTGCGCTTTCAATTTTTTCGAGCGACTCCGGGGTAAATGGATCTTGCGGGTCAAAGTCATAATAGAAACCATCGGTAATCGGTGGCCCAATACCTAACTTAGCTTCAGGATAAATCTGTTGAACGGCTTGCGCCATAACGTGCGCAGTTGAGTGACGAAGCACTTTCAGGCCATCCTCGGAATCAATAGTTACTGATTCAACAACGTCACCATCGGAAAGGTCAGTCCAAAGATCGTGAAGTTCGCCATTAATGCGACAGACGACCACTTCTTTACGGTCTCCAAAGATCTGGGTTGGTCGCTGGTCGGCTGCAATTACCGTCGCAACGCCATCTACCGTGATCTTAAGTTCAGACATATCCCTAGCCTACCGAAGTCGCCAATGCAGTTGCTGCAAATTGAGAGCGCATTTGCTCACTCTCTTTCGAGATCTGCAGACTTCGGCCCTGAATCTCACTGATCGGTTGTGCGATTTTTAGACTCGAAACCACGAATCCGTTAGTAATTAGCGGCAATTCATCTGCATTGATCCGCCTAACTAGTACGCCATTTTTCTCAATTAGTAATGCGCGCATTACGCCGGGCAAAACCCCATCACTCAGTGGCGGAGTAACCCAACTTCCGTTGATTTGAACGACCAGATTTGCGATTGAAGTTTCCGATACGTAACCCTGGCCATTGACCTGCAAGAAATCATCAAAGCCTGAACTTTGTGCTTCTTTGAGCAGCTGCAGATTTTGGTCATATGGATAACGTTTTTCCACAATTCCATTGCTAGCAACAGCGTGATCGCGAATACCTAAAACAGCGTGCTTGGTTAGCTCCTCATATTCCTGATGTGTAACGCACAGACTGCCGTCATCACCGAAAAGGATTCGTAGTCGGCCAATTGCGAATTGATTTGACGCAATAGTTTCCGCAACTGCCCGTCTGATCAAATCTTCGCTTGGAAACGGATGGTCATTGCGGCGCGCTGTGTTAAGTGCCCGGCGCATGTGTCGCGATAAAGCCCATGGTTGGCCGGCCACGGTCTTGACTGTTTCAAATGTTCCAGAACCTGTTGGCCAGCCCGATAAATCAAGGTTGGCTGCTTCGTAGCTCAATGACTTTCTGTTAAGCCAAGCTAACTGACTCATAACTCGCCACCAACAATTGAAATAAGCCGCTCAGCTTTTAATTGCGTTTCTTCCCACTCAGCTTGCGCATCACTATTCCAAGTAATTCCTGCGCCCGTGCCGAAGTGAATCAATTCAGCATCTCGCCAGAACGTTCTAATCGCTACTGATAACACTGCCTTATCGCAATGCACCCAACCCATTACGCCACAATAAGTACTCCGTGAGGTCTTTTCATTTTCCGCGATTATTTGCTTGGCTGCACTCTTTGGTGCACCGCTTATTGACCCGGCGGGTAAAAGTGCTGCAAGGATCTCAGACCAACTCATTCCATCACGCAATATTCCAGTGACATCTGAAACTAGATGACTTAACCCTGGGTGTTCTTCATCTCGCAAGAGATCCGGAACAGCGATGCTGCCCGCAATGCAGATTTGACCTAAGTCATTACGCATCAAATCAACAATCATCACATTCTCTGCGCGATCTTTGGTTCCAAATTTTTCTGCTGCAGATCGCTTGGTGCCTTTAATCGGTGAGGTCTTTATTTGATCACCATTGCGAGTAAGAAATAACTCAGGTGATGCCGAAGCGATCTCAATGTCACCAAATTTCAGATAACTGGCAAACGGAGCAGGGTTGGCTGCCAAGATATTTGCGAAAGCCAAATCAAGTGACTCACTTGATTTGATGCTTAATCTGCGACAAGCATTTACTTGATAAACACCACCATTAGCAATCTCGTCACGAATCTTCTCGACGAATTGCATGTACTCGCTTTTCGAAGTGTCACTCTCCCACTTACCACTTACTTTCAGTTTTGAACTACTCGGCGGAAATTCTGAAGTGCTGATCGAAGCGAACTTAGCTGCCCGAAAATCTCCCTCATACGTTGTGCTAATCGCCCAGAAACCACCATCGGCTAAACAGGCGGGATCATCACTTACCTGAACTAAGTCCCGCCCCAATACCCCGCCCATCCAAAATTGGGGCAGATCTGCCAGGGAGTCTGAGTTCACGCGCTAACCGTATGACCCCTTTGGCAGTTACGCCTGAATTAGGATAGATTTCGCCCTCTGCTGGTGTGAGTTTCTCGAAACTCGACTGGCTAGTTGCAAATGCGGACGTAGCGCAGCTGGTAGCGCGGAACCTTGCCAAGGTTCAGGTCGCGGGTTCGAACCCCGTCGTCCGCTCGGATATACGGCCACCTGCCTTTCACAGGGGGCCGTATTTTCATGGTGGAATGGCCGAGAGGCGAGGCAAGGGACTGCAAATCCCTCTACACGGGTTCAAATCCCGTTTCCACCTCCAGTGTTGTTTTTAGTTTTCAGATTAATTCTCGAAATTGAAATACTCTTGAACAATGAGCGATGAATCAGTTCGACCTTGGGGTCATTACGAAGTATTGCAAGAGTCAACAACGCATAAAGTTAAATGTATTTGGGTAAAACCGGGAGCGCGGCTTTCATATCAGAAACATCAAAAGCGGAGCGAACATTGGTACATAGTTTCTGGAATCGCAGATGTAACTCTTGATGGCGTCGATTTTTTGAAGAATCCTGGCGAAACAGTCGATGTTGCGCTGGGCCAACTTCACCGAATCGGAAACTCGGGAACAGAAGAGTTAATCTTCATTGAAGTGCAGACTGGAACATACTTCGGCGAAGATGACATTGAACGAGTATCGGATGACTATTCACGATAATTATTGATGTTGTATAGTTCTCAGCACCCACGGACGATTGGCGCAGCGGTAGCGCACTTCCTTGACATGGAAGGGGTCACTGGTTCGATCCCAGTATCGTCCACTGAGATTTACAGCTTTAGAAAAACCTTGATTCGACGCAGCGACTCTTCAAGATAATCCGGAATCATTGCGCGATGTTCCTCATTAGAGGTCTCGAAAAGGTAGTTAAGCAAAATGATGCGTCTTTGAATCATGAACATTTGCATCTGGCTTTCGGTGTATTGCGGTAGTTCGGTAACTGATGCATAACCTTCTTTGAGTGCTGCGTCTTGCTCTGGAGTATCTAAGTAATAAATCGCAGTCGCTAGATCTTGAATTGGCAAACCAAAACCGCAGTCATCGAAGTCAAAGACTGCGATGTCGCCGTTGTGCCACATCACATTCCAACCATGCAAATCTGCGTGGATGACTTGCTGTGCGTTCTCACGATAAAGCGCATCAATCTCTAACTTGATCACTTCTAGCGCTTGGGAGACTAATGCTTTCGCATCGGGGTCAAGGACACTCTTATCACTTAGCAGGAAGTCCTCGGTTTCCCACATTGGATCCTTGAAGTTCGGAAGCGCGGCATCCGCGGGAAGTTCAAAATCCTTCGAGTTCAAGTGCAGCGTCGCCATTGCAGCACCAAGCGAACGGATCTGCTCTGGCGTTGGTTCATCACCTAGATCTTCGCCCTCTAGCCAAGAATAAAGAACGCACTTTAATTCACTTCCTTTTTCACCATGATTAAAAGTGACGAAGTTTTCTCCTTCGGCACTTGCAATCGGGTGTGGAACTTTGACCCTTGCATCAGTTACTAAGAAATTGACCCACGCTATTTCTGCCTTGAGATTAGCAACATCTCTGGGTGAATTAATATTTATTCGCAGCGCAAATTGATTTCCATCATTGGTTTCAACTTTGAAAGTTGCGTTGTACTCATTATTGATCAACGAAATTGCTTTGAAACTTAATGGATAGAACTCGAGCGCTTTGTTGGCAACTTCGATTAACTCCGACTCCGAAAAGCTCATTCTCCTTTAAATCCCTTCATTTCAGTTTTTAAATCTTTCATCTTTCGAGTTCTGATTCCTCTCTCAAACTTCCTGAGTTAAGCCTCTGCGCCTCAATAGCGGTTCGATTTGCGCGTCACGCCCCCGGAAATTTCGGAACATCTGCATCGAGTCAACAGAACCGCCGCGACTCATCAACGAATTACGGAAATGGTCGCCATTTTTACGAGTGAGGCCACCGTTTTCCTTAAACCATTCGACCGTATCTGCATCAAGTACTTCACTCCAGATATAGCCGTAGTAACCGGCTGAATATCCGCCCGCGAAGATGTGTGAGAAGTAAGTTGAACGGTACCTGGTTGGAACCGGTGCGTAGTCCAATCCGTAGTCTCGAATAGCTTGCGCTTCAAATTCAGCGGCACTAGAAACACTCGAAGTATCTTCGAGTGAGTGCCAAGCAAGATCGAGAATCGCTGCTGCTAAATAACTGGTTGTTGCGTGCCCTTCGTTAAAAGTCGCAGATTCATGCAACTTCTCTACCCACTCTCGCGGGAGTCGCTCCCCTGTCTGATAATGAATTGCGTAGTTATCTAGCACCTCAGGCCACAGAATCCACATCTCATTTACTTGCGATGGAAATTCAACGAAGTCTCTTTGCACCGCAGTGCCTGAGACTCTTGGATAAGTAACGTTTGAAAGTAGGCCATGGATAGCATGCCCGAATTCATGGAAGAGAGTTGTAGTCTCGTCATAAGTGAGAAGAGTTACTTCACCTTGAGGTGGCTTTGAGATATTCATATTGTTAACAACTACAGGTTTTTGGCCAAGTAATTTGTTCTGCTTAACCAGTGAGTTCATCCAAGCTCCACCGCGTTTAGAATCTCTAGTATAGAAATCCCCGAGGTATAGACCGACGGTTGACCCATCTTCATTAAATACTTCAAACACTCGTGCTTCGGGATGGTAGCCAACCAAATCAGGGCGTTCTTTAAAGGTTAATCCATAGAGTTTCTCAGCAGCGAAGAAGACACCATTTACTAACACACTCTCTAGCTCAAAGTAAGGCTTCATCGCTGAGGTGTCGAGTGAGTATTTCTCTGCCCTAACTTTCTCGGTGTAATAATCCCAATCCCAACTTGCTAATTCATAGGCTTCATCTCGCGAGATGATCTCCTGGATATCTGCGCCTTCGCGTTGCGCGTTCTTAACTGCAGCTGGCGCCAGCTTGCGCAGCATCGAATGAACATTTGCTGGGTTGGCAGCGGTTTGCTCCTGAAGGACAAACTCAGCATGG
>Ga0247843_1005932_pt1 | contig 16449 bp, 12 predicted proteins | sample LaCruzMarch2017__FD_192420 | JGI IMG/M metagenome (GOLD analysis project Ga0247843, IMG submission 192420) | Freshwater microbial communities from meromictic Lake La Cruz, Castile-La Mancha, Spain - LaCruzMarch2017_8m | ecosystem: Environmental > Aquatic > Freshwater > Lake | place: Spain... | reverse complement strand
ATTGACAATTTTATAGGTAGTCGGCTCGAGGAGAAGAGTGAGCAGTAAGTCTGTCGTAAGATAGGGGAGGCATTGCCATCTGTTAGATAAGATCATATCATTAAAATGAGCTTAGGTAAATTAGAAAAAAACACACACCTGTGAAGCACTCCCCCCCCATAGTTTGATGAGAGTTCATTAATGAACACAAAAACACGCAGGGGGGAAACGGAAAAGGTGAATAAAATAAAATGAAAAATGAATATGAGCTTTATGAACTGCTATAATTTATGTTTGTTTAATACAATAATTTTTAATGAGATGAAAAAGAATAACAGCCTTGTTCGCCCCCACCCCCCATGAACTCTTTCACAAGATTTGTCCACAACCAATAATGCATTTGATTTGATTTCATATTATAGCTTTGGCAAAAAAAAATAACGAGTACAAAGGCCCTCTACCCTTTTGACAATGTTTTTTTTATGAAGCAATCTGTGATGGCACACTCATCCCCATAGTACCAGTGTCGAAGTCATGGGATGAACGATCAACATCATCCCCATCATCCACATCCACACTCCCTTCGTCTAAATCTGTATTATCATCATCCATCATTGATACGCTCATTACACTCTCGGTATCACGTCCTGGAGATAAAGATGATAATATTCCATTAGTATTACTACCACCTCTCATTGCTGGTGATTGACGATCAACACTACTACTACTATTACTATAGTCTACCAATAATTTCTCTTCCTCACGACGTGCCTCGTCGAATACTAAATCATTCTCCCCGTAATAGTCATCATACTCATCATATCCACCACTATCATCATCTTGTGGTGTACGCATTGTTTGGACACATGCAAATAGCACAATACGTTTCTTATTCCGACTAACGAAGAAGTAATTCATTGACCATAATGTAACATGGGGTGGTTCCGTGTCATGTTGTACATTGTTGGTTGATGTTGGTGATAATATTTGATTAGTCGACAAATTAATAGTGTTGTTGTTGTTGCTGCTGCTATTATCGAGTAATAACAAATTGTTATCATTCAATACTATATCACCATCAATACCGAATGCATACTGTCCTCCTCCTCCCACATCTACTACTCCAGGATAAAAATTAGTAGCAGCTGTAGTTTTAGCAGTAGTATGAGGAGTTATATCATTCTTCTTCTCTTCATTATTACTTGTTGTTGTTGTTGTTGTTATTGTCGTCATATTATGAGTTGTCATGCTCATGGTTAAGAACTCAAATGGATCATCGCCGGAACTACATTTGGGTGCATAGGAATATACCTCACAATCTATCAATCCATCGAATAATACATCATCCAACGCACTCCAGAACCGGGGCAAGTAGTCACGCCCAACATCCGTCGTGGATGCGAACTCTCCCAATTTATCATTAACGTGACGCATGGCATCGTGTATCGATAATGTACAAAAATCGCAAGTTTGGGCATCCTCGAAGTTGTAATCCGGAAAGCTCGCGTTCATCGTTAATATCAAATCGGTCATTAATCGACGCGTGATCATGGCTGGACCGACAGTATTATTATTATTATTACTACTACTAACGCCACCACCACCACTACTACTACTATTCTCGATGGACGACTTTTGTTCACTACCACCAACAAGTGTCGATTGATATAGAGATGGTTGAGGGATTAGTGGTTGAGTATTGAGATCATTATTATTATTATTGTTGTTGCTATCGCTGTTGTTGTTATTGAGATAGTCCATTGGAGAATACACCCCCACACCCGTCGATGATGATGATGACGATGGGAACGTTGTTGTTGACGAATTGGTATTAATAATGTCAACCGAATTGGCACGACCTTTCTTCTTATTGGATGCCTTACGTAATATACCCCTATATGGTCGATCACGTTTTGTTGCATCTGATATGTCCTCCTTGAGAGATGGTAGTGCTGTTATTACTGCTGCCGTAGTCGGGGTGTCGGTAATAATTGCCGATTTGTCATGACTGTCCCCCAGCTGCTGCTCCTGTGACTGTTGTTGTTTTTGTTGCGTAGACCCGACTGAATTCGACCTCCTTCTATTATTATTCCTTAACTCTGTCATGGATACCTCCGATTCCTGCTCATTGCTATCGCTATTGCCAATGTTGTTGTTGTGCGACAAACTATTCGACCGATGTCGTTGTTTTAATTCCTCCACGGCCATATTCAACCGTTCCATTTCATTCGCATATCGTTCCCCCACGGCATGGGCCGTTTTTTTATCCGATCCGGCACGTTTGGTAGTGTACGCTTCGACTCGGCCATACATTACGCGACAGGAACGATTATTGGAGGATGTATTGTAGTACGAGGAGGAGCTACCGTAGTTCGATGATGACCCGTAGTCTATTGACGATGTGGCCGTTGATGATATTGCTGCACTAGTATTCTTCTTACTCTTCCCCCCAGTCGCGCTAGTGGTAGTGGGTGCAACAGTAGATGCAGCGACTGCAGTAGCAGTATTACCGCCACCACCCCCACCACGCTTTTTCTTCCCACCCTTGGCAGCGGCCGCATTGCCGCCTCGCCGTCCTCGACCGACGCCGCCAACAACACCGACAGACGATGACAAACTACCAGCGCCAGAACCACGGGTATTTAATACAGCCCCCGTCAAGTCGGATGTTAATTGAGTAAGACGAGAATCCTCCAAATATTTCATAGTATATTGATGTCGTTTTTGTGAGAGAAAAAAATTTCCTCTTCCGGAGAATACCTAACTATGATTTACACCACTACGAAATAATACGAAACTAGGAGTAAAACGCCGCACTGCCCTATTGTCTCACCAAGCTCTTGTCCTATTGCACCTCTTTATATATACTCAACGGAGTGTTGAACATCACCAATACACCGGTTTCGTTTATCTGTTTTTTTTTCATTTGTGAATCTCATTCTATTCATGGAGGAGAAAGGTACGAGTTCCTACGTACATAAGAAAATAAGAAATGAAAAATGTCCACAAAAAAAACAGACGTAAGACAACAACAACAATCAAATGGCATTAGCGTCCTCTAATGTCGTCAGCGGTCGAAAGTATTATGATCATCAATACAGCAATACCAGTAACAACATCAACAACAACAACAACAACAACGATACCAATGATGATGATAATAACGATGATGATAATATCAATATTTTGGATGATGATGATGATGATGATGATTACGGCGACAGAAACAGCGATCCGGGTATAAATGTTCGATCGGCCGAGGAAGAATATTTACTATTGCCGCCCAATGTCGGCCCACAACAACAATTATTAGGAGGACAGCAGCAGCAACAGCAACAACAAGGAGTGCTGGAGGAGGGGTCGATGCTTATTGGAACTAATCTCTTTACTACTGCTGCTGCTGCCACCGAGGATGATGTGGACGGGGATGGATTAGTAGTAGGCGGAGGAGGAGGGTTGGGGTTGGGGGGGAGGAGTAATCAACCAAACTCATTATTAAAGGGTTACCCCAACTTTAAAAATAATACAAATTATACCAACAACGCTCCATATGGAGGAGGAGGAGGAGGAGGAGGAGGAGGGATGCAAACGGGCGGTGGAAACAACATCAACAACACTACTACTACAATGAAAGTAGGGATGATTGGTGCTGCCTATACTGGTATAGGTGTAATGGGAGGAGGAATTGGAGGAGGGGGGGGAGGGAATGAATCGGTCTCATTAGGCACGGCGACTGCGACACAAACACACGAGGTACGTATGCCACTGCTCCTATCTACATTTAAACCGGCCACGGGCTGCACCAACGCTTCCGACTTTATAGTACGTTGCTTCGTCGCGCGTTTGCGATGTGGTATTACCGTCGTTAAACACGGACGTTCGCGATGGTGTAAAAGTCGATTACGCATCTTACACGTACATCCCGATGGACGATCATTGTCATGGAAACCGGCACTCGGCGAACCCAGTTCGTCTAAACGCCCACCAAAGTTAGATTTAACCACATGTAGGGAGGTCCGGCATGCATGGAGTCCAGACCCTGATAATCCAATGTTTACCGGATCGCCCATATTACGACAAAAGTGCGAAGCGGCGAATGCACATAAAAGTTTTGCATTAATATTCCCTAAACGTACGGTGGATATTACAGCCGTTACTGCCGATCAATGTAAGGTATTAATGGAGGGATTTAGTGCATTATGCTTTCGATTGCAGGTAGCACAGAATGTGCAGCAGCAGCAGGCAGCAGCGGCGGCCGCAGCGGGAACGTCAGCAACGGGGGAGCATGGGATAATACAACATGAGGATAAGACGTCGGCATCGACGAATACGAGCAGTCCTTCTGCGACACAGAAGAAAGGACGACGGAAGTGAGAGAAAATAGGGGGATATGAGGGAGAGAATTGGAGGGATGGGTATAAAAGAGGGAAGTGTGGCGTATACATTACAATATATTTGTGCTTGGGAGAAAAAAAGGTATTCAACAACGATGGGCGTGCCAAAAATTGGGGGCGGGGTCGTAAAAAAAATATTGTGTTTAATATCTATGGAAAACATTTTTAATCAAATAAATGTTATATGACGCCCTAATTTTAGTTTGACTGTCGTTTCATTCCTCAACTTATTTGTGAGATTCAACCCATTAAATAGAGCTCACAAAATTATATTGTCTCCCCAATTGTATTATCACACCAGAAGAATTTTTTGATGAGAGGTTGGTTTCTTTTTTTGTATGTTGCTTTCGTTTAAAGTTTCAGGCCGAATACCACCATCCAATATATCTCCCCGCACTGCGCGGCCTGCAAATACTTATCTTCTCTTTATTAGTCGTCCTTCTTATCCTGTTTATCCTTCTCCCCTTCTTCGTCATCCTTAACCTCCTCTTCCTCTTCTTCTGAGTAAGCAAATAATTCCTTTAACTCCCCCCGTACAATTGCACACAAAAGGGAGCTGCCCAAACATGATGGTACAAGATAAAGTAAGGCTGGTTGTGCTGCTTCCCAAACTATATATATGTGTGTGTGGATTAACAAACATTAATTTCAACATTTATAATATCATAAAAGACATATATATATATATATTTCCAAAAATGTTTGAAAACTAAACTATATAAAAACACTCACCAATCATTACATATAACGTAGTGGCTAATCCAACAATATACCCCACCAATCCTGAATGAAAGTATGGCTTGTCAAACGCGGCGTGTACGTTCGTTGGGAATGCCGGCACATTTGCCATATGTGCATCGAACCTCAATAATAATGAAAGGAAGAATCCGGGCAATACTATATCCCCGAGTCCCAATAATGACATGTCAATTTTACCAGACACGACATCCTTCACAATCGAACGGGGGAATAGTAATTTGATCGGCCCGTCGAGACTTTTGGCCACCGTGACCATGACGTCCGTGCCGAATACCCAAAATATATCATAGAAGAATAGCCCGATTAGCAATATGGCGCCAATTTTATACGTCCCCAAACTGAATCGTTCGATGCCCTGTATGCAGAAACATATCCCCAGTATGTTATTATACGTCCAGTGTTTGGTAACGAAGTATCGCGCTATGAAGACCGAACTTCCAATAAATGCGAGTACGTCGGCCGTACTGCAATCCAACTCGTATATCCACGGACTGGGTCCGCCGATGAAGTTGGGCAATGGATGTTTCAAACTAAATGTCTTACCGTACCGCCGCGTGGTACTACCGAATGTCGTGTATTCGATAATCGGCCCCAATGTCGAAGTGCACGCCGCCAATCCCACCAGACAAAAGTAAAAGCTAATGATCAAGTTGACGGTATCCTTGTCGAAATATTTGAATGCCATGTACAGACCGAATAACGACGCCGAGCCGAGCAGTGGGAATTGCATCGCCTCGCCCAAACGGAGCGTTTCGTATTGTGGCGGACCCGTCGTTTCTTCCTCCTCCTCCTCATCATTATTTTTTTCCTTGCCATCGACTAAAGGAGCCGAAGGGTCCACCTCCCCCCGCGCCAATGCCTGCTCTTCGCGCAATGTGAGCGACAAATGACACGAGGCGTACAGTATCGCCGTGACCAGCGCGAGGATGTTAATTACGTAATGTATATTGATCGTTTGTGCACCGATCCATAAGGCCACGATGGTTAGATATGCTAGCAGTAGGATTGGATTTTTGCCACTATTACTTGGTGCTGCCGACGACGCTGATGATGGTGAGGATGATGCCATGATCTAAAGTCGTGAGAGAAGGGATTGGGCTTCCGGGAGACGGTCAGACCTTCTTCATTTTCTTGTGATTGTCAAAACGACAGCAAGAAACGAAAACCACCAAAGGGCCACTTCTGCAACGGAGAACAATAATTTTTCGGCCGGCCACGAAACGGTATTTTTTGACGAACGTGGCGATACGATCGCATTGGCCCGCAAGCCACCACACGTGCCGTTGCTAACGGTACATTATCGAACAATAATGTTGTCGTCGTGTCCACGGCCGATGCTAGCAGGCTAAAATAATATAACAATCCTTCAAAAACGACGACGAGAACAAATAATATTCACCACACGCTTATTAAAATCATAAATTGAGAGAAAGCCATGGTCAAGGATGGACGCGTAGTAATCGACGTTCCGCTCCTGGCAACGTGTCGGCACCTCCTCCAACCATCCGGCAAAATCGTCGGCAGGGACGTGGCCGAGGCGATACTACCCGCCTTCCCCACGTTCTGCTCGGCCATACCGTTGCCCACGCCGCTCGGGCCACTGACGTCCAGCGCGCACGCGCCACGACTCGCATTGGCATCGATCGACGGCCGTGCGCCATTGACGCACGAGCGCATACGCGACTTTTGCGTCCGCGACTACGGGCCCACGCTGCATTCGCTCGGGTTCGGGAAGGGCGATCGCATCGCGTTGGTATTGCCCAACGGTCCGGAATTGGCATTGGCCATATTCGCCACGTCGCATTGGGCGAGCTGCGTCCCGCTGAGCGCCAATGGCGCCACGTCGGAATTGGAAGCCGACCTGTTGCGATGCGGCGCGACGTTGGTCATCGGACCGTACAGCGGACGCGTCGCGCCGGGCAATTCGACGAAGGCATCGCGCGGTCGTGATAAAAGAGACGGAGAGGGCGGAAACGTCTTTGCATTCGACTTTGGCAGCAACAACAATAATACGAGTGGCAATTTCATCAGAACCAACGGCGGCAGCAATGGCAATGATGCGGATCGATTCAACGTGAGTGGATCATCGCCGAATCGCGATTGGTCCGCCTTTCGCACGGTCGAGGACGCGGCCGCCAAGGTGGGCATCCCATTCGTCGGATTGGTCCCGAGTCCCGAGGAGGCGGGGATATTCAGTCTCCAATCGACGCGACTGCCGCATCCGTTACAATTCGATAGGGTCAGTTTGAAATCGCCATCGATGGCCGATCGTCAGGGTTCATTGACGTATGATGCGCCCAAGTTACCACTGTCACGGAGGAATGATGGCAAGTATACCGGAGTAATATCCACGGAACCGAACAGTGCCAAGGATGAGGTATTGGTACTATTCACATCGGGCACGACGGGGAATAAGAAATTAGTACCACACATCATGGGGGATATGCTCACTGCCGCCGCGACTATAGCACTAAGTTGGGATCTTAGTCCTAGTGATGTGAATTGTAACTTGATGCCATTATTTCATGTTGGGGGAATAGTTCGGCAGGTATTTAGTCCCATCTTCTCGGGTGGGTGCGTTATATGCTGTCCGTCATTCGATCCATCCATCTTTTGGTCATTATTGGCAAAACGTGCCTTTACTTGGTACTATGCCGCACCGACGATGCATCAACTTATATTGCAAACTGGTAAACTTGAGGGTATGATAAGTGAATCTGGACAATGTTCATTAAAGTTACGTATGATTGCCAACGCTGCCGGGGGATTATTACCAAGCCTGGCCACGGAGATGCTACATGTATTCGATGCCACGGTATTACCATCGTATGGGATGACGGAATGTATGCCAATAACATCCCCGCCCTCGACGTACCGTCTCGATAAGACCGGCACATCGGGTGTGGCCGTGGGGCCGGAACTTGCCATACTGAATACCACGACGCTCGTTCCATTATTGCCGGGCGAGGAGGGTACGATTTGTGTTAGAGGTGAACCGTGCTTTCGTGGATATGGCAAAATTGCAAATGATGATTCCGACGAAGCAACACCCGAAACCTTTTTGGAAGGCGGGTGGTTCAATACTGGTGATTTGGGTTACTTAGATGAGGATGGATACCTATTCATTACCGGCCGATCGAAGGAGGTTATTAATCGAGGTGGAGAAATTATCAGTCCGATGGAAGTCGAGGAGGCTTCAATGAGTCATCCAGATATTGTTGCCTGTGCTGCCTTTAGCGCACTGCACAATGTCTTACAAGAGGTTGTGGGTATTGTCGTTGTGATGAAGGCCGGTCGACCACGTATAGACTTGTCAACATTGCATGAATTCCTTGGCGAACGACTCGCAGCGCCTAAATGGCCACAGTGTCTAGTGTTTATGGATTCTCTCCCCAAGAGTCATACTAACAAGCTGTTACGTGTGAAGCTTGGTGCACGTCTACAATTGCCTGAACTATCGGATGATATGAATACCACCGAACGGACATTCGAGGCCATGTGCCCACCGCAAGGGACTGCACTTGATGTCCCTATCCGAGCACATCGGGTTAATTTGTATGCCATTGACATTGAGTGTCAACTGTCGGCACTCTTGGCAAAAAACGGTGATCAACGTCTAGTCGTTGTACCACACTCCAGACGGAAGTTTGCTTTCGTGTGCTATCTGGTCAATATTAATCGAGTGGAGGCACTCAAGACGGCGATTAAGTGCATGGCGCGATACTCTGTGCCTTCTCACTTTGTAATGACTGACGAAGCATCACTAATTTCCAAGCTTCTGCCAATTCCCAATATGACAGATGCATCTGCTACAATACTTCAGGAGGAAAATCCATCACGATCTGTCGATCCTACCGTGCAGGGTGTGAAACATCTCTTTACCGAAATTCTAGACCTTGATTATCTTCCAGGTCCTGACGCCAACTTCTTTCATTTGGGAGGTAGTTCCATGATGGCCTCTCAACTGGCCAGTAAAATACGCAAATCATTCTCAATAGCATGCAGTGGCTCGGAGGTATTTCAGCATGCCAGTCCCACTGAAATGGCCAAGCTCATATGTAAGCGCCAACGCAAGGACTCATCACCGTCAATATCTACGAAGAGTACATCGGAGGATATTTCCAATGATAGCAAAAGCGTGTCTGATCATGGAGCGCCATTTAAGACTAATCGTCTTGCTCCTCAGAACACGTTCGGGGCTGCCGTGCTTCAACTTGTTCCATTGTTTATAGTGTTTCCAATCTATCAGGTTTCAAGATACCTTCTCTTCTTACTAACATTGGTGTGGAGCATAAATCATATCCCGGGTAACCTTTTAGGGTTAGGATTGTTAGAAAGATTTGTTATAACGTCCTTCGTCTATCAAATTATTTGGGCCACCATAACTCCCTTGATTTTTGTGGTATTTAAATGGATTATCATTGGACGCTACAGGGCAGGTCGGTATCCTATATGGGGTTCGTATTACTTGCGATGGTGGATTGTAGATGTTATGCGCAAGCTCTTTGGTAAAGGTATTTGGAGCTCGAACGATGCCCTAATGGCCATGTACTATCGTATGCTTGGAGCTAAGATCGGGAATGGTGCTCGTGTACATGCTGACGCCGACGTGGCAGAATTCGATCTTGTTGAGATTGGTGAAAAGGCGGCAATTGAGGTTTCCACAGTACGAGGGTTTGGTGTTGATAATGGAGCTATGATACTCGGGCCAGTCAAGGTGGGGAACTACTCAAGTTTGGGCATCAAGTCAATTGTCGCACCGTACACCTGCATCCCAGACAACTGCCATCTTGGTCCGGTAACCTCAAGTTACGATGCGATAGCTTTGGATATTACAAATGCTCGTTGGAATCGAAAATGCTTCCCTGGCCCACCCATGTGGATGCAGCTTCTCATGATAGGGCCAATTATTTCTCTTGTGAATGTCGTCGCTCAGATTCCACCATTCTTTGTCATATACAAGATGATTATATTCAAGGATACCCACGATCGAAACTTTACTACCTTGAGTGATTTGATTGAATGGTTAGCGGATCCGCATCGGATTCCGTTCTACATTGGGATCGCCCTTGCACGAGCATTACTTTCTCCGTTTTTCTACATGATCGCGGCACTTATTGTGAAGAAAGTTGTCATTGGCAGATTCCATGCCGGCCCTAGAAACACGTTTAGCAACTGGCAGCTGCTTCGACATACCATGACATCAACTCTCTTTACTCGTGACAGGATCCAAAATGTCACTGATCTCATTGGTCGTCATTATGAAATGGTTTCCGTCTTGTATCGGCTACTTGGAGCAAAGGTGGGGAAGCGAGGTAAGAAGAAGTAATCACATCATTTAAATTATCATCTTTCTCGAGACTGACTGACGATCACATCATCATTCTTACACATGACTAGTCTTTTGGCCTGGTCAGCAACCCTCATTTACGGGTGAATTCGATTTACTGAAAATAGGAGACGATGTTGTCTTTGGGTCGAGGTCGGCGATTCTCTTCGCGACTGTTGATTCATGTGAAAAAGTTATCCTTTGTGCTGGATCCAACGTAGCAGATAATTGTGTAGTTTTGCCAGGAAGCGTCATCGGCAAAAATGCCGTGCTTGCGTCAAACTCGCTGTGTCCCGAAGGCCGGTATCTTCCGGAGGGTAGCGTTTGGCTTGGCTCGAAGGGATGTGAGGCCAGCTGTCTCGAAAAAGGTGTTAGCTTCGAGTCTGAAGGCCGCATTATGGCATCCGATGTCCAACTGGAAAAGTTGCCGATGATAGGAGATTCTTCGACCTTGCGTCCATTCGGTAAAGCTTTTTACATGAGGAATGCATCTTATTTTGTTTTGACTTTAGAAATGCTCGTTATATTCACGTGGATGGTCAAGTCATTTATCGTAATATTTCACGCAGTCCCTCTTCTGCTGGGGATCCACGCCGCTGCTGCTTATTTATATGGGTGGTCCTTTGCATTACGCGACTATGAAGGCACAAGCTTTTCTGCTGGCGTGCTGTATGTCACAATACTGCTAATGTATCTTTGGACCCATCTACTTCGCGTAATATTGTGGATTGTCATGGAGCTGACTGCCAAATGGACACTGATGGGCAAGCGACTGGAGGGTAGATATAACTACGATACAAGTTCCTACTTGCAGAGATGGGAGCTATACCAAACGATTGCCAATGGACGAGAATTCTCACATATGAATTTGATGGATTTTTTGTGTGGTACTAGATTTATGTCGTCATTCTTCAAATGGAATGGTGGAAACATTGGAAAAGATTGTTGTTTATATCCAGCAGGTGAGCCTCTTGTTTGTAACTGATGTTGCTATTTCTCCAAATCCATGCTCTCAACTTTTATTTTTTCAGGTGCCGATCCGTTTATGACCGAGCCCGATCTTGTATTCATGGGTGATCGCTGTGTAATCGATCGCGCATCCATTGTGTGTCACTTGAATACCAGAGGCAATTTTGAACTAGCTAAAATCGTGATAGAAAAAGATTGCACACTTCGTAATGGATCACGGGTCCAACAGGCATGTCATATGGAGGAGGGCTCTCAACTTTTAGAGAAAGGTCTTGCAATGACGGGTGAAATAATCGAAGCTTATAGTGTCTGGCAGGGAGGACCGGCATCATGGTGGTTTCAGTATGACATGCAAAAATTAGCCACACTTGCATGCAACAGTTATGTGGTCAAAGATGCAGATGAAGGTATTTATATTGAGATGAACAGGCATACCCCGCTTCTCTCGGATATGCCTTTATCACCATTATGGGGGAGCCAAGCTATTGTCTAGCCTGTCGCTTTTATTTCGGTATTCCGATTATTACTATCATTAGGATAAGGTGCAGCAGGTAGTAGGCATGCTGCCACCATTTGTTGCTGTTAGGACCAACCATTAAAAAATGCACGTTAAGCATATTATCCTGGCTTCACTTGAGTTGTCTGCTTAAATATACGTATGCTCCACATTATTAGTTTCGTTTAGGGTAGTAGATTCAATTATCTAATGTTCGCTGTTTTGTTAGTGATGCATTAGTTTACTCATAAGCTTAATACCTACTCGAACGAGTTTCAGAACGGCGCGTCCCTCCAGCACCCCCACTGGCATTACTTGGCTGTTGATCAGAGCCAACAGATCGACGAGGTGGTGCCCAATTAACGTCGCCACGTGATCGTTTTTGTGTCGATCGCTCCGTGTCTTCACCTGGTTCTGGAGATCTACTACGCTTTCTCCTTTCGCCTCTACTCGGTGCATCCCTACTCTCTCCCTGCCTGTTGCCTCTATCACGATCCCATCCTTCTCGATCCACCCCCGGTCTTCGTGGCTCCGTAGAGCGGGTGTGAGATTCCCTCAGCTCTTCTACTCTGTTTTTCGGTGTAAAGGCCGGTGCAGCGACATTGAGAGGTGATGCCTACACAAAACAAGAAAGTTGAAGAAACGTTGATCGTGAGGTGTGACCGCATGAAATGGCGAACATATTCATTCTATAATTTACGTACCCTTGAATTCCTCGAATCAAAGAGCCCACCATGCCGTCCTCTTTCGTCTCTTCCATCGCGCCTATCCTGTCTCCAATTGTCTCTGCCGCCATCGCCTAGTTGTCTCGATATACTCTCAGACTCCTTCTTCATTTCTTCATCCTTCTGAGCAAGCATCTTTTTCTTCTCCTCTGCTTTCACCTTTTCTCTTAGCTGGCGTGCTCTTGTCACTGCAATACTTTCTTCCTTCCACATTCCTTCATCACGAGCTTTCATTAGCTGTGAGCAATAGCCCTGAGCTGTCGCACGAATGTCGGGTCTTTCATTGTCTTCACTCTGCAGGGGGGCGAGCGTTTTAATAATGCGTTCGCCAATCTTAGGTTGGGTGGGAAAGACTGCAACAATGCGGCTTAGAACAATGAGGGAAGCACGGGTGTGCATGTATTCGGCTGATTCGAGACAGCCAATAGTGGCAGTGCCAAGTTTCTTGTGCCATTGATTGTAAAGAGTCTTATAATCATCGTGGGTGATACCACGATGTTCGAAACCTTTTTCTTCAGCAAATTCTTTCGATAGCTGAGAGCCAGGCTAAAATAAGCAAGTGCCACGAATAGTGAGAATGGTACGTAGAAACATACTGAAAATGAGGTAGACGAACGCCGTACAGAGGCTTACCGTATCCTTCAGCTCTGATGCAAATGCATCATTATCATACCTCCAAGAGTTCACCGACTTCCATATTTCATTCAGAAAGATTGCCATATTTCCTGCTTCATCCTCAGTCATGCAGTACAAACTGCCAATGACAGCATTGACTATAATATCAATCAATTCTAGTGTTGGAAAATCCGGCACTTTAATTTTGTGAAGAAGTTTCACAAAGTGAGCACAGTACAATGAATCCTCGGGGCTGAGAAAGCATCGTTGATAGATACAGAATGTCACGAAAGCAGATGCAAACAGTGACTTATTCGGGCCATCGTCAGTCCCAGTCCCCATCAATGATTTCTTTTGTGCTTCTAACTTTGATAGCACTAGATTACAACGCTTCAACTGGCGTTGAAAGTCGTTGCTTAATTGATCAACCTTTCCGTTCAACCGATCTAAATGTGCGGCATGAGTTTGAGTGTACGCTGTTGCTTGGCGAATTTGATCGGAAGTGCCTCCAGCAGCTGCTGCAGCTGCAGCTAATGCAGACATTTGACCTCTTGCAGCGTTTCCACCTTGTTGAAGCTGTATAAGTCGATCACAATCCTTCTTCAAACGCTCAATATCTAATGTGTAACGCTCCTCGGGACACGAAATGTCATAGATTGCAAGAGAATAAAAAGTCTCAAACATAGTTGGTGTAATATGTTTCATGGCAGCTTCAGGAAACATAATCAACTGTTCAGTAGATGCTGAGGATGATAGATATGTAGGTTTCACAAAGGGCCTACAGAGCATCCATGCCACAGCCGTCTCTACACCATACTTAGTGCTAAGACTGCTGAGAGACGGCATTGATTGTGTGAACTTCTCTTTAGCTGTCGAATCATCGGACGAATCTGATAAATATTCCAATAAAAGGCACAACAAAGCCTGACATTCATCGTATAAATTCCCAATGACTTTTACATGCTGCTTGACTGTTTCAGATGCTTTTGAGAATAATACCCGTGCACGAATCTGTGATAGCAATATTAGGATTATAACACCCAAGTCATTACCCTGTAAGATTGATCTGAGTTGGTGTGATGCATCACGATTTATATCTTCTACGACTCCGAATGATGAAGTTTCACGTTTCAGAAGACGACTTCCTCGACGACCGTCTAATTGCAAGTCTGATAGTGATGAGGTGGAATCATAACTCACAAAACCATACCCACCAACTGTCTTGATGAGGCTACTAAGAATGCCCAGTTCTGATGCATGACCGTCTTTTAAACGCTTTGTGATATACATGAGAATACCACGCATTTCTACGAAGGGGAACTTTTTATAAAATGCTCCAGTAAATGTCTCCAGAGAGGATAGCCATTGTTCGGTATTTAACCCTCCCACTGTGTGTGTATATTCATTGAAAAGACGACACGGCATGCATTAATTTAAATCTTCTCTCAATATATATATATATATATATATATATATATATATATATATATATATATATATATATTCCGATATTAAAAGATAGTTTACTTACTCTTTGTGCGATTCTTTTGGCCAACATCCTCTCCACCTCCCAAACTTACTAATAGACAGTATCCAATTACATCAAGTCCAAGCTTTGTAATGAATTGAAACGTGTCCACCATCATTAGTATCATATTATCATAGCTCTCAATTTTGTCTAGAATATCCGTAAATACAACTAATGGATTATTGTGTGATGTTTGAGCCAGTTGACGTCCCATGATAGCAATATTTTCCTTCGATATTCGCCTGAATACCTTTCGAAAGCGAATGCCGGTTTGAATTTCTGATTCAATATTTGCCAATGGCTTTAAGACATTACCAGTTTTAATGTCCTTGGGGGACATGACACTTAGTGACACCTTTTCCAATCCAGGACGACGCCATGTCGAGTATAGCTTATATCGGACATCATATGGCAAATTACTAAGAACTGACCATAACTCATCAGGTAGGGTAGTATTATTTGGTGAGAATACGGATAATGTTGGTACAAGAAAGTTTGTAAGTACTGACATTGTATCCTCATCAATTGTAAACACCATGGGTTGATTATCATTGCTCTTGAAAAGTCTTTGTGCATATATACCATATATACGACAAAGCTTAATATATAGATTCTGATATGAACACATTCTGCCACTTTTGGCAAGTGCCGTTAGGGGTCCGAGTAGACGCGAGGATAATTCTGACAACAGTTTGGTGTTCTCGTTATCGTCCTTTACTAGCACAATATTATCAATGGCACTGTCTACCCACGCCACAACATCCTCCGCCACACCTTCGGACAAGGTACATGCAGCTTGTACAACCAAATCAATTGCCGATTGCATTTTATTCTCCTCTTCCGCACCACCACCACCACCACCACCATTGACAGTATTATTCTTTGCCGTGTTGACCAACTCCGATCCATACGCCGCATGGGCCAAGAACGCAACAGCAGTATCCCATTCGCCACCTACAGCCAATAAGGCACGGAATATTGCAATGACAGGATCACTACCCTCGATGGAGAATGAAGAATAATTATTGTCCATACCTCCTCCCCCCCCTACTCCTCCTACAGCAGTCGTTGAGGTGGTGGTCAATGTATTGCTGTTGTTATTATTGCCGCTATTGCTATTCTTATCATTATTATTGTCATCCCCCATCCCCTTGGACTTGGATGATGAATTTAAAGAAACAACGCCTAATTTCTTAAGATGCTCAATATATGCAATCCGGTAGGTAACATATTGCTGTAATAGAGATGTTGCCGTGGTATTTGTCTTCTTCGTCGTTGACGTCATCGGGACAACAGAAACGGTAGTAGTAGCAGTCAGATGAGGTATAAGTTCATGTGGATCAAGTACACCGTTGATCGATAGGTAGGCAACTAATAGGTGTAGTGATTGAGGTGGTGAAAATATTACATGTCCATCCCCCCCATTATTGGACACATCCATGGTAGTGGCAGTTGTGGTGGTGGTGGCGGCGGCGGCGGCGGCAGTAGTATAATAATTGCGATATTTGAATCCTAATAAATGTACTACGGCACATCGTCGTGTTCCACCACCACCACCACCTACTACATCATCAATATCATTTGTTGCAGTATCATCATCCTTTAGTTCGTTGGTATTCTTCTTACCAGTAGTAGTAGTAGTAGTAGTAGTAGTA
>Ga0247843_1005930_pt1 | contig 16452 bp, 14 predicted proteins | sample LaCruzMarch2017__FD_192420 | JGI IMG/M metagenome (GOLD analysis project Ga0247843, IMG submission 192420) | Freshwater microbial communities from meromictic Lake La Cruz, Castile-La Mancha, Spain - LaCruzMarch2017_8m | ecosystem: Environmental > Aquatic > Freshwater > Lake | place: Spain... | reverse complement strand
AGCAGAGTGGATGCAGGCTGCATTGCAGAGTGGTGTGGTTGTGACGGATTTTGGACCCGCACCGATGATTGACGAGCGTGTCTTGCTCAAGTTTTTCGGTAAAGAACTTGAGTCATAAGGAGTCAAAAGTATGATTTCTGTTTTTATGGTGATGCGCGAAAGTTTTCTTCTACTAAGGCGCGACAAGATTTTTCTTCCAGCCGTTGCGGCTGGTGTCATGATTACGATCTTTGCAAACATTGCTTCAGAGTGGGGCATCGAGGAATTTCGTAAAATTCTTTTTGACGTCGGGGCTTTGGGTTTTCACCTGACAGGATGCCTTGTAGCAATATTTTGGGGCACGAAGACCGTCAGCGAGGCCAGGGCCGATGGCTCCCTTGAAATTCAGCTGGCGGCGCCGATTGGTCGAGTTTCGTGGTTGGTCGGCAAATACCTTGGCCTCGTGCTGGCCTTGATTTTCTTTTGGCTGTTGGTTCTTGTTTTCTGGCAGGGGATCATGTTCGCAAATGACTTTGGTGGGATGACCCAACCGCAATTTATGTTCTTTGTTTTCCAGTTGCTGGAATGGTCCCTGGTCGGCGCTGTTGCACTTTTCTATTCAACATTTGCCGGCGTGACCATTGCCCTTTTTGCAACGATCAGCACCTGGATGGCTGGTCTGGTTTCCTTGCCGGTTGCGCAGAATCTTCCATACGGGGCCGATGGTTGGGCCGTCGATGTAGTTAAGGGATTAGCGCGGTTTTGGGACCTGCGGCAGTTCAATCTTTCAGGGTTCGCCACCGGAGTTGAGAAGATCGGTCCAGGGGAACTTCAAGTGCGCGGTGTTTACGGGATTTTGCTGATTTTAATCATCATGACGGTGTCCTGTATTTTTTTCAGACGCCGGGATGTTTTGGCTTGAACTCCTCAATCTAAGGCAGGCTTTTTAAATGGGGCGGCGAGACGAACAAAATCTGGATGCAGGAGGCGATGCCCACGTTCGCCGCGAGCGCGATGCGGCCCGTGAACTTCGTCAATCTCGTTGGTGGAAAAATCTCATCCAAAATGCGAAGTGCCATTATTGCGGCGTTCAACTGAACGCAAAAACGGCGACTATGGACCACATCCTTCCCGTCAGCCGCGGAGGGTGCTCGACCAAAGGCAATGTTGTGGCAAGTTGCAAGGCTTGCAATACGGCAAAACGGGATCACTCGTTTTTAGACCCCTAAACTGTTCCAGCCTGTCGGGGAATGAATCCTTCGTTCTGACGAAACTCGTCATCCTGACCCTCACTCCGTCATCCTGAGCGTTAGCGAAGGATCCTTTCTTAACTCGTCGTCCTGAGCGTTAGCGAAGGATCTTTTCTTCAAAATTTTTTTAAAAAAAACGACCGCCATATTTTTCATGAAAGAAATCGTAGTGAAGTAGGCGGGAGAAGAAAGGATTCTTCGGCCTACGGCCTCAGAATGACGGGTTGAAGAAAGGATCCTTCGCTAACGCTCAGGATGACGGAGTGAGGCTCAGGATGACGGGGCGCGGGTCAGGATGACGGAGTGAGGCTCCCGTTAACGGGAGCGGTTCACTGGGAACACGAACGCAGGAACCAGGAAAACAGACCAAAGAAAATCAGAATCTGAACGGCAGCACCCAAGCGTTGCCGTATGGGACCATAAAATACTGAACTACGCCCGGGAACAAATCTCCGGTGTGCCTTTGCCGCAGCAGAAGCATCTGCCTTTTTGCGGGCTGCACGTACTTTTTTCAAATCGACGATGTTCGTCATTTAATTTCCTTCTTGCCGCGGAAGATACTTTCGCTCAACGGTTGCTGCGGGTGATGTTTCGGCCAGACGTTTTCTGCAGCGGCCTTGAATTGTTGACCACAAGGCGGACCGCCCGCTCTATATCGCGGGTGGGGGCTTCGATCGATGTGGTGAAAACATACCACGCAACATTGCCCGTGCATGGCGGCGTCGTCAACGAACCCTTGTAATGAAAGTAGGTCCGTTTTTTTGGAATCAGTTTCATCAGAGGGAATCCGGCCAATTCCCTTTCATCGCCGTCTCCTTTTGGCAGAGACGCAAGCATCAGTTCCAAATCTTCGTTGCGGCCTCCCGCGGCGACAAACATTGCGATCACGGCCAGCTCACCGGAGGGCGAGCGGTGATTGAGTTGCAGTTCAAGTTCATACGGGACGCTCTGTAATTGATGCTCGCTCGGTGTATGAATTGAGATCGAATGCAGGTTGTAGCGGTCGCCTTCGATTTCGACAAAATTATCGCCGGAAACGGTGGCCAAAATTTCCTGACCGCGAAGGGTCGTCACCAGATTGCTGTCGCGGTAGTTGAAAGCAATTGGTTTCAGTTTAGGGTCCATTTTCGTGTTGTCCAGGTCGATTGGGGATTGCCCCCGGACTGCGCCGCATTCCCGATAGGCAGGATCAAGCCGGTTCCAATACCGTGGGCCTTGTGAGCCAAGGTAACCCCATGCTGCTGGCATTGCTGCATTGATTTTTTCAACGGATTGATGCGCATCCCCGGATGCGGAGGGAGACGGAGAGTCAGACGGAGACGTGGACGGAGAAGGAGAAGGCGTGGGCTCCGTACCAGCCGCGATCATGATGGCATGCTTTTCGCCCGAAATGTAGCTGGCCCACCAATAAAACGCAGAACCGCCGGTACCGGCGAACAGAAATGCGAGCATCCATGCCAGGCCCTGATCCATTTTCATGAGGTCGTTATTCCCCTGATGATGTCATTTCCATTCTACTTCGTGATCGCAAGAGGCTCAACCCGACCTCGGCCTGGCGGGGGAATGGCAATGATTACCCATGGACCCGATGTGACGCCTGTAAAGCTGAAGTTTTTGCTCGCGGTGTTCACGGGGACCGTTACGGTGGCCGTTTTGCAGTTCGCCAGACGTCCATTTGACACTGTGATTTGGCACATCCGCACACTAAGATTTTCTGCCAGATTCTGTAAGGTTGTTTTTTGGATGACGAAGTTTTCAGTGGTGCCCGTCGGGGTGGCCCTTGAAACTTGTCCATATATTCCCCCTGTGTCCGCCAAAGTAGCGCCTCTCAATTTAAGCCAGCGGACAATCGTTGGTTCGGTTTGCACGGTGCCAAGGTCATCCCGCGCCCGAATGCACAATGTGCGAAAGCCGTCTGTCGCAGTGTCGCTCAGGCGAAGGGCTGTCGCGACACCGTTGAATGCGCCATAACGGACTACGGTCTTGCAATCCGCTGTTTGCGAAAAAAGCAAGGCAGACTGCCACGACACAACGCGGGATCCACCAACCACAATATTCCAGGTCGTATTTCCAGTCGGGGAAAAAGGCTTGCCGCTGATGATCGTCGCAACCGGTGGCGGTGGGGCCTTGACGGTCCACTGATAAAAGGTCGGCGACGACTGGACGTTTGCTGCCAGGTCGCGGCCTTTGATGCACAGGATTTTAATTCCAGGCAATCCGGCATTGATGGACAGCACTGATGAAACAGGCGCGAATGCCCCATAGACTGCCGCATTGCAGGACGTTGTTCCGCTCAGCAGGCTCCACTGATAATCCGCCATTCCCGTGCCAGAGATAATCGCCCTGACGCTTGGGTCCGTGGTTTCCTTTGGGGGCATGTTTGCAAGTGTCGAAACAGGTGCCACCGTGTCCTTCGTCCAGGTATAAGTGCTAGGCATAGCCTGATCGTTCCCGGCATTGTCCGTGAAGGTCGCGCACAGCGTATAATTTCCGTCCGAAAGTGGCATGTTGTAGGCGATTTTGTCCGTCGTGGGGCGACGCAATGCGTTGCTTAAATCAGCGGCCCCACACGAAGTTCCGTTAACAACGGCGTAACGGTATGTCCCAGCCTCGTCGGCACTGACGGTAACGTTTAGACTTGCTGCCTTTGATTGCAATGCGGGAAGGCCAGTGAAACGAAGGGAATTGGCAGTCGTGTCCTGGTTCCAGCGCATGATGGTGGCCGGTGTTTGTTCATTGCCGGCTTCATCTTTTCCAAGAACGCACAATACGCGCGGGCCGTCGCCCCCCGGAATTAGACTCAAGTTTAACGGTGATGTTGTGGGTATCGACTGCGAAAATGTGGTGCACGTGGAGTCCGATATTCCTGTCGCATACCGGTAAGTGCTCACGCCGGTGCCACTGATTTGGATGGTCGCTGCTGGTAATTTTGTTGAAACCGGGGGCGCTCCGGTCAAAACCGCGCGAGGTGGAATGGTGTCGCGGGTCCAGACAAAACTTTTTGGCATTAATGACAGGTTTCCGGCAACATCCTTGGCCAATATACAAATCGTGAATGTCCCGTCGTTGGTTGTCGATACGCGATGCTTGGCAGGCGCAATGGAGCATGTTCCGTAGCTGGTCCAAGCGGTTGGACAGGTGACGGTCCCAGCCTGTACGGTCGCAGCGCAAGAAGCCAGGTCAGGAGATCCAGAAATGCTCAGATCAAAACTCGTCAGGGTGTTCAGGATGGCCGGTTGGGAACCGATGGTCACATCCGGCCCACGAAAGTCTGCGGTCCAACCATAGGCCGATGGATTTGACTGGATTGTGCCGCTGTCGTCCTTGCCGCGCAGACACAGTGCCACAAAACCATCCACGCCTTGCGTGGTGGATTCGACGTTGATGGTGGATTGTTGCGCCAGTGGCGTCCATGAAGACCATGACAACGAGGCGCCTTTGCATGCTGACGCCATCGATTCGGGGGCGGTTTTAATCAGGGCCGTGCTGTATGATGTCGCGAGTCCTGGCGCAATCTTTGAGACTTGGATGGTAAAGCTTTTCGAGCTTGAAATTCCTGTGGGAAACCCCGTTGCAGCTACCACTGGATCAGCGCTGACCAGGGACCACGAACTCCACGAATTGAAATATCCATCAAACCCGACAATGCTGGCGCGCACGCACAAAAACTTTTTCGGTGTCGCATCCTGGATCAAGATAATGGGCTGAGTGGGCGGCGTGTTGGGAAGAGGACTGGCGTAGGTGGCGTCCAGACTGCAATCTGCGGCGGCCGTCGTGCCTTGCAGAAACTTTGAGGTGTAGAGGGTCGCCGTAACACCAATATTCAAATTTGGGCTGTTCGACGTGCTTCCTGGAATTCCGGTCAAAACAACAGCGGAGTCATTGATCAGGATGGAAATATCATCGATGAGCCAGCCGTCATACTGGACGTAGGCATCGGTGCTCATTTCGAAGTGTATTTGAATGGCATCGACACCTTGAGCCGCTGCATCGAACGCATGCTGGGTCAGATCAACCGTCCGCAACTGCCATCCGCTTTTTCCGGTGACGTAATCGACATTGCGCCAGTTTGATTCAGGCATTCCCTGATAACTGGCAAAAACGTCGCCCCGGTCATAACCGTCCTCAAGTGACTGGCTGCTCCAATATTGTAGGACGAGCTTCTGCGCGCCCTTGATGGGTATGTCCCGCAAAGTCATTCTTTTTTTTAAGTTGGGCAGGTAAGGTCCGACACCATCGCTGTATACTTTGCCACGCGTTGGATCTTCCTCAACGGTCCACTGGGTGTTGGCGGGGAGACTGTTGAGTGAAGTCCCATCATACATCTGCAGGCTGCGCAGGGGGATCAGTTTCATTTCAACAGGCGTTGGAACGGCGCTGGCGTTGTTGGCTTCATCGAATGCACGGACCGACACCCAACCACTGAACCCCACCGGCATCTTTTGCAATTGTGCTGTGACTTTCGCTGCGGCAACGGTGACGGCAGCAGTGACTTCCAAGGCCTTGCTCCAGTCAGATTCACTGGAAATCGGACTCGTCGAAATTCTCACTTTATAGCTCGACGCCGTGCCTGCGGAGCCATCGTCTCCAGATGGAGTCCATTCCATGGCGGCAGACGTCATGGTTCGATTACTCACACGAATGCTGCCTGGCACCGACGGCGGAGTGACGTCTGGGCCAGCATTCATCGCTGCATACGCATTGATTGAGCCCCCGGTCTTGACCCTTCCGGTCAGACTTTGACGGGGTGTGACGCTCTCGACGAGGCGTGAGATCACGATGGCGGGAGTGTCCTGCGGATACCGGCTTTTTAACAGCGCCAAGGCTCCTGTGACATGGGGAGCAGCCATGGATGTTCCGCTCAGCTTTCCGTAATTGTTCGCAGGCAAGGTCGAAAGGATGTCTACCCCAGGGGCGGCCACGGTAACGGTTCGTGCACCATAATTTGAGAACCAGCCGAGATTCCCGTTGCTGTCGATGGCGGCCACGGAGATCACGTTTGGAAAGCTGTATGCAGCCGGATAAGAGGCGGCGGCGTCATTGTCGTTTTGTTCATTGCCCGCAGCAGCGACGAAAACACTATTGGCGGTATTGGCACGCTGGATGGCTTGGGCCATCAGTGTGGAGTATCCGCCACCGCCCCAACTGTTGTTCGTGGCAAAAAAGTTTAATCTTGTTGCGTAGTCAATCGCGGCGATGGCATCGCTGATGTAACCGGAACCTGTGGAGTCCAAAAACTTCAGCGGGACAAGAGACACCTGCCAGTTCACTCCGGCAACTCCCGTGGCGTTATTTCCGGTGGCTCCGATGGTCCCGGCAACGTGGGTGCCATGATGATTGTCATCGGCAGGTTTGTTGTTGTTGGAAACGAAGTTCCAACCCTGCCAGTCGTCGATGTAGCCATTGCTGTCGTCGTCGACACCATTTGATTTTTTTGGCCGACCCTGGCTGTCTGTGCCGGACTCGCCGGGATTTACCCAGCAATTCGCGACCAAATCCGTATGGGTGCAGTCAATTCCTGAGTCGATAATGCCGACAATCACAGACCGGCTCCCGGTCGTCAGATCCCATGCGGAGACAGCTTTGATGTCAACGCTATTGGAAGGATTCGAAAGGCCCCAAGTTTCAGAAAATCGAGGGTCATTAGGGACTGCGTTTGCTTTGACCAGAAAATCAGGTTCAACAATTTCAATGCGCGCGTCGCCTTTTAGAAAGTCGATGACTGCGGCCAGATACCTTTCGTCTGTCGCATCGGGAAACTCAACGTTCAAAATATTCGAATCATCGAGTTGTTTTCTGATGGTGCCACCCGCAGCGCGAATTGGCGCGCCGACGTTTGCCGAACCGATCGACTTGGCGGTCTTGGCGATCAAGGCGAGGGGATCTCGCATCTTGATGTTCAGGGTCCTTAGTTTGCGTTTCGATTGCAGGGAACGAGCGGTGGCGGTGGTTGCGTAGGAAGATTGGGCGGTGCTCCGGTACTTTTCGACAAGTTCAGCAAAGGCTGCGCGCAGTTCTGCCTCGGTGCGCTCGCTGGAAAGGGGGCCGGGAGGCGTCACTGTCGCATCGCCGCCGGTGACTGCGGACCGGCGGCTTTCCATGGAAGCTGGTTTACAGGCGCCGGCCAATGCCAGAATGGATGTGGCGGCAGCAATTTGTATCCGGATCCATTTCATTTTAGCGAATGCTCCCGGGGTTGAGGCTAAATTGAAAAACCTCAATCATTATCGGTATTTTCACATCTCGACTTAGAATTGTGGCAAAAACTGCTGGATTGAATTTTTGGTAAGTGTCTGATACTTCCGGCAAAGAGTTTTCGTTTTAGGTTTTTGACCCTGTTCGGGACCCGTAGCTCAGCTGGATAGAGCACCGGATTTCTAATCCGGTGGTCGCAGGTTCAAGTCCTGCCGGGTTCGCCATTTCTCTAATTTTGGTTTCCTTCAATATGCCGTCGCGCCCACCTCGGATTTTGACCTTTAATCATCACGAATCTTTTCTTTGCTCCCTGGCAGACACCGGGTGGCAATTTGATGTTGTTGTGCGCTACAAAAAATTAGACCTCGCATGGAACGTCGCTTCTCGCCCAGTTCCAACTAATTTTCGATTGGTAGAATTTGATGGCGCAATTCGCCACAAATTGGATGCCGGGGAATACGATTCGGTAATTTGCCACACGTTGAAGAACTTACTTTGGCTTTGGCGATGGCGTGGCAATAAATTTATTTTTATCGCACACATTCCGCTCTTTCGTTACACGCTGCCGCTTTGGCTCAAATCGGCCGTGAAGTTGGCCTTATTCAAGGCTTTCAGGTGGTCGCACCCAACGGTCTTTGTTGCTGTGAGTGAGTTTAAGCGCAAATCATGGAAAACCCGGGGTCATGTGGCCGTCTTGGCACCTCAGCAGGTCGGTGAATTGTCGGACGGCAAGGGATACGACTCTGTTACTGTCGTTTGCAATGATTTGATGACGCGTCAGGAGGAGCTCGGCGCGAAAGATTTGATGGCGATCGGAAAAAAAATTCCTTTGCGGATCATTGGCCGTAATCCTGGGGCCGAAGGTGCCATCCAACCGAAAGACTACTGCGAGTTTCGGGATCTATTCTCCTCAGGCAGGATTTATCTTTATACGATCCGTCAGCCATTTGGTGACGGTTATAATACGGCTATGTTGGAAGCGATGCAGATGGGTATGGCCGTGGTTACGGTCGACAACCCTTCAAGTCCGATTATCCACGGAGAGAATGGTCTCGTTGCCAGAAATCCAGAGGAAATGCTGGCGCATTGCCAGTTTCTTTTGAGTCATCCTGGCGAAGTTGATCGCTTGGGTTCTGCTGCTCGCGCGACAGTGCGGGAAAAATTTTCTCAGGGAAATTTTATTTCGGCCTGGCAAGGTGCCTTGGCTTCCCTGTGAATTATTCCGGTGCGTGGATGGTCCGGGTCGCTGCAGCGGCAATGACTCCGGCGGCGACGGAAACATTCAAGCTTTCGACTTTGCCGGTACCAGCCAGGCGCAGGGTCGCGTCGGCGGACTTAAGGACGGTCTCGGGCAGGCCCAAGCCTTCGGCCCCAAGTGCGATCACGCACGGATATTTGATTTCGGTCGTCCACAAGTCGTGCCCTTTGGCGTGCCCCGAGGTGGCATAGAGCATAAAGCCGCCCTTGCGTTTGAGGTCCCGGGCCGTGTCGATAATTGAACCGTCGGCAACGATGACCGGCACATGCTCCGCGCCGCCTTCGGCGATGCGGATGGCAGCCCCGGAAAGGGACCAGCCATCAGGCCTTGTTGCGGCGGAGTTGGCAGAGGCGGCGGGGGTCACCAGCACGGCCGCAATCCCGAAGTGGGCTGCGGTGCGCAAGATGGCGCCGACGTTGTGGGGGTTCTCAACGCCGACCAGCCACAAGACAACGCGGGGTGGAGCGTCCGTCGGGGCTTGGTTAGAATTTTTTAAAAATGTGTTAAAATCCGGATGCTTAGGAATTTTAGCCAGGATGCAAACGCCTTCGGTATGATCGGATTCTGCCACTTTAGCCAAATCGGCTGGTTCAACCACGTGGTAGGCGAGGCGGTTTTGGGCGCAGAATTTCAGCATGGAGCCGAAAGCTTTGCGCGTGCCTTCGGTGACGTAGGCGCGGACGATATCCTGGGGACGATTGTGAAAGACGGCCATGCAGGCGTGAAATCCGCAGATTTTCTGCTCTGCTTTCCGGTCGGCTTTAGATATAGGCTTCTGTTCCATGACGCATTCTAACCATAACCTGTCGCTGAAAGCGACGAGAAACCCATAAGAGACCCCCGAATGACTTCGACTTTTACGCCTAGCGACCTTCCCGTTGTGACCCTTAAAACGGAACGTAAGTCATCCCACCCGTGGATCTTTCAGAAAATGGTCGAGAAGCCGGAGACCAAACCTAAAAACGGCTGCGTCGTCGATATCATTGACCGGACCGGGGCCTGGGTTGGACGTGGTCTTTACAACGGACATTCCCGGATCGCCCTGCGCGTTTTGACCACGAACCCGGACGAGGGCATCAACCGCAAATTTTTCGACAAGATGCTGCGCCAGGCGATCAGCCTTCGTCGCGATGTCTTGAAGATCGACAAAGTTAGTGATTCGTACCGTCTTGTTCACAGTGAAGGCGACGGACTCTCGGGTCTCGTGATCGACAAGTTTGGCGAAATGGTCGTCGTCGAATTTTTCTCGTCAGGAATGTACCGCTTTCGCGAGACGATCCTGAGCCTGTTGGGCGAGATCCTTCCCGGTAGCCGGTTTTACTGGTTCGCCGAGGAACACGTTCAAAAACAAGAGTCGATGGACATCCGCCCACCTGCTTTGCCGGAACCATTTTTGATTGAAGAGCATGGGCTCAAGTTCAAAGTCGGACCGGGCAGCAAACACAAAACCGGTTTTTTTGTCGACCAGCGCGAAAATCGCATGCTGTTGGCACAGATGTGCAAGGACCTCTCCGTCGGCCCCGATGGCGGTAAAAGAGAAGTGTCTGTTTTGGACATCTGCTGCAACTCGGGCGGCTTCGCTGTTTATGCGAAGGCTCTTGGTGGGGCGAGCGAGGTTTTGGCCCTGGACTTGGACGAGACCGTTCTGGAATTGGCCGAAGAAAATGCGCGCATCAACAAGGCCAAAGTTAAATTTATTCAAGTCGATTTGTTCCATTGGCTGCGTGAGGCCATCGAACGCGGGTTGAAATACGATGTCGTGATTTTGGATCCGTCGAAACAGACCCGGACGAAAGAAGAACTTGAAAAGGCCATGCGCAAATACACGGACATGAATCGTCTGGCGATGCAGGTGGTGAAGCCGGGCGGGATCTTGCTGACGTGTTCATGCACGGGACTTGCCAGCGAATCAGAATTTCTCAATTCGATCCGTATTGCCGCATGGCAGTCGCAGCGCACGGCGCAGATTTTGAAGATCACCGGCGCTGGGCCAGATCACCCGTGGGCTTCTCATGTTGCGGAAGGGCGTTACCTGAAGGCAGTTTGGGCGCGGATTCTTTAGGCAACTAAACTCGCTGGATAAAATGCGTTTTTTTTCAATATTCATTGGCGTATCGATCCTTGCAGGTGGTTGCAGGACCACATCCTTTCCGCAAAATAACCCCGACGCCAATCTTCAAACGGTGTCCGCGCCAGCCTGTCCCAACGTCAATCAAGGACCCGGGCTGGCGGCGTCCTGCAGCAATCTCTTCAAGGTTACGGCCCATCCGCCAGCAGACGATTCGTTTTCGGCCACAGCAGGCGTCAAGGAACATGAGTGTGGCTATTACCTGCGCTTGCGGTTGTGCCTGACGGATTGCGATGAGTCGCAGAAAAACCGCTTGCTCGGATACTATCAGACTTGCATGGGGGTCACGGGACTCGCTTCGGGTGACTATAAATTTGTTGAAGGCTGTGCCGGCAACAGTGAATTCACGTCCTACATGGAGAGCATGCGTCACTGCCTTCAAAAATCTTCCGTGGCATTCAACGCGGACAATGCCTGTCACACATGCAAGCAAATCATTGATGGATCGGGCGGACCCTACGACGGAATCATCGGTAGCCACACGCCATGCAACAGCAATGCCGGGTTTTGCGATCTTTCCGAAACATCCTTGCGCTGCTTTGGTGCAGGGCTTGGGTCGTCGTGGACGGGTGTTTTGGGGTCCCATTCTGCAACTGGATCCATCCGTTCGGTTGGGTTTTGCCATTTTGTATCGCAGGCGGCATCGTGTGCGGCTGCCAGTGATCAGGGCTACGGCGGCTTCATGAAGTTTTGGCGGGCACTGTGCGGCGGTTACCAAGGCGGATGCGAAGCCGTTCAGGGGCGGAGCGGTACGTTTATTGGCAATGCAATCGAAAGCATCACGGGGATTGGATCTGCGAGTTTCGATGTCGTCAGCTGCAAATTATCTTGCCCCCTGCCCGAAGATTTAAATCGTGTCTCGGGTTTTGGTGGGCTCAGCGCAGGTTATCTGTTTGAGAAAATATCTGCGGCCGTCGGCCGCGGTGGCGTTCTGGCGGGCGAATCCGCATGCCGCGGCATGGTCGGAACGCTTTAGTTCATTCTGATTAAAAACCTGCAGGATAATCCGGCGCGGTATCGCTGTTCAGGCCGCCAGTGCCTTGCATGCAAAGATTCACGCAAGGTTTATTGCCATTTCTAACGAGGGCCTCAGGGTTGCCCGCGCTCGTGCAGTGTTCGACGGCGTTGTCGATTAGGCCGACAATGACGCGGGGCTCTGGGTATCCTGTTGTCGCGGCAATGCGGTGCAAATCCTCGGTCGTGCTGGTGCTTGCTCTGGTGCAAAGTTTTTTGCAGTAACCTTCACTGCGTAATGCGACCGGGTGGCTCGCCAGGCAGCGCCCCCAGCTGCTGATAACTTGATAGCAGAGGCGGGCGCGATTCTCTGTCGCAGTATCAAGATTCTCAGTTTCTGGATCGATGTCATTGCGTATTCCCAAGATTGCAGGGCGGGACGTGGGCAGGGCCGCGATGTCGGCGAGCTCTTCGCAAAGGTTGCGTTCACTGGCGAGGATTTTTTTGTTTTGCTCTTCAAGGTAACGCAAGTCCTGAACGAGGCAGTTGACTTCCGTGCCCAAGTCAATCGCATTGAACAGGCCCGCTGCAGAGCAGTTGAGGATACCGCCCACGACTCCGATTTTTCCAAGCACATTCGAAAGATTTGCGAGGTGAATGGTCGAAGGTGCGGTAGCGCTTAAAACCGAGCTGAATACCCCAGAACATGCAGTGATGACCTGAAATATATCTCCCGAGTTGCCGGCTGATTTATTGCCAAAACCGACGGCATTCTCAACGGTGGGGTTTTGTACAAAAGTTCCGAAGGTGGTAAAAACCTCGAAGGTGCCAAGGGTACCAGTGTTTAAAATCAAACCTTTTAGCTTTTCGTAGTCTTCATCTGGCGAAATTCTTTGAGTGGCCATTGTAACCTCCTGGTCGGCCACGAATTTAGAAATTGCGGTCAGCGTATATTCACCAAAAAGGGTTTTAGCGCACAGGGTGCCCTTTGCAATATTAATGCTGAATTTGTTGTTTCGGGTAACATTATTGAATGCCTTGATCGTCGAAGAGATGGCTTTGGCCTCTCCGGCAGCCATGGCTACCGCATGAACTGCATTAGCCATGCCTATTCCGAGGGCGTCCACAGCGCAACTTTTGCTTCGTTCAAATGTATCGGCGCGCCTTTGCGCCATACCGTCCACGCCACAGTCGTTGTAGGAACCTTTGGTTTCAGATGTTGCAGGAATGCGAGAGGTTGTCTTACACGAGACGAGGAGCGCACTAAGGATTAAAAAAAATCCCGTGAAACGAAGTTGTTGTGGCTTCATGGCGCGTCTTCCTCACCGCGATCGGAAATAGAAAAGAGGCCCTTCTCCGTGCGGTGAAGGGCCTCTTCTTTTCTTTAGTTCAGGCTACCGTGCTGGTCGCAATGATCGCCGTGGGCATGGTGCAACGTGCCGTCAACCATATAATCCGTGTGGTCACCATGAGGAATGGCGTCGTGGCCGCAGCCAGCAGCGTGCTTGTGTGCGTCAGCGTGCTTCACCGGGTTTTCAGCAGCGGGCATCTTATCATTGACGGCGAGCTTGTGCTCGACGGCTTTGCCCTTGACGACTGCATGGAGGTGGCCGTCATGCAAAAAGTCCTTGTGGCCTTCGTGCGTGACTTCCACGTGGCCACAACCGGCTGCGTGCTTGTGCTCATGCTTCTTGTGCTCAACGGCACTGGCGCCGAAAGCCATGGAAGCACCAGCAACAACACCGACGATGGATATAACGGCACTTTTAACGAGTTTCATGGGATCTTCTCCAAAAAAAATAAAGTGAAATTCACTGTGAAACATAATGGAAACTGAAAATTAAGCGGCTGTTCCTGCCTTTTTGTGGTCAGGACGGCGACGGGGAAGGCTCTTTTTGGCTTATGACAGGATGCGGACGTGCTGGACGAATTGCTCCGTCGCCGAAACAAAAGTGCGATTACGGCTCGTGCTGGCAAGGGTGATCGCCGGCTCACGAACCGTTGCAGCCATTGGCACCGTCCAATAGGCCGGTGTCGAGGCGATTAAAATTTTTGATGGGTCTGACTGACTTGAGTCGGGGAGTTGATGCTCGCAGTGGTCGTGGTGGTGATTGTGGTCCGTGGCGGCCAAGCCTGCAACATGATCGCAGTGGGCGTTGTGGTCTTCTTGGGAATCCCGGCTTGTGTCTGTGGCGACTTCGACGGATTCGCCGTTAGCCTCCTCAAGGGATTGGCAAAGGGCGTGGGGAATAAGGGCGCTCTGATGTCCGATAAGGACGAGTCCCGCAACCACCAGCGCTTGTCTGATCCATTTCAAGGACTTTAGTGACCTCAAAGCCATCCGGCCTTTTCCTCAAGCTTCTTGTACTTGCATTATAAACACTAACACCTTTTCGGCAGATTCGCAGCGAGCTTAAAATCCGAGACTTTACGTCCCCAGGTATTTTTCAGTGATGGCCTTGTAAAACGAGGTTTCGGTGGTTGCGTTGAGGCAACGGTCAAGGGTCTCAATAAAAACCTTGGGGTTGTTGATCCTCAGTGATTTCCGGGCGATTGCGACATGATAGGAACGGGCCTTTATAACGAAGTCCAAGGCTTTGATTTTTCCATCGAAACCAAGTTCCTTCGCCTGCCACAAAACCGTTGGTACGGTATTCACAAAGGTGTCAATTTTTTCCGACACGAGCATCCGGATATTTAATTCCTGATCATTGACCGTGGCGACCCCGCCGGTCTTGTCTCTGGCAGCCAGGTACGCCGAAAACTCCGGTGTATAACCGAGCCCCGCCAGGTTCCCCAATTTCATAGAATCGAAGTCTTTGAGTTTGGTGATCTTAGCTTTGGAATCTGCACGAACAAAAGGGCGGTAGTCGGCCTTGAAAAGGGGCGCATCACCAAAGATTAAAAACCCTTCGCGGCGCGCATCGTGCGAATACACGTTGAGGTCCAGCGTCCCGTCTTCAAGTTCCTTGATCGCCCTTTTGATGCCGACGTGGCGAAACGATGCGCGGACTCCGGTTTTTTGAAAGCAGTGCTTGAGGAGTTCCTTGCCAAAACCCTCTGGCTTCGACTTGTCTCCCGCGAAAAAGTAGGGGGGCCAATCGCTGTCGTTGACTTCGATGATTCCGTCGCCGTAGGCAGGCCAGGCAGACACGCCAAAAAAGAGGAGAAGTGATGCGCGTTTCACATGTTTGAGCATTTCGCGGGATCCTCGTAACAAGGTCTGAGCCCGGACAGCACATAAGTCACGAGCAATGTTACGATTTTTTTGCTGCGGGGTCTAATGCGTCCGCTGGACGAATTCCTTAAATTGGGAGTATACTCCTAATTAAGGTATTTTTTTAGGAGTGAACTCCGTGTTTAAGAGAGTCGCTAAATTCCCGAAAGTAAAAAGCTTTTTCCTCTTTGGTGCCCGTGGAACTGGAAAAAGTACACTGCTGAAGGAAACATTTTCTGAACAGAGCACATACCGGCTTGATTTACTTCTTCCGTCGGTTGAGGAGCGGCTCGCACGCGACCCGGAGTCTCTTGTCGGTGAAATCAATGGGCTTCCAAAGCGTATGACCACTGTCGTCCTCGATGAGATTCAAAAAGTGCCGAAACTTTTGGATGTTGTGCACTTCGTTCTTGAGAACGAATCGAGGCCATGGAGATTCATCCTGACGGGGTCAAGCGGAAGAAAACTGAAACGCGATGGCGCCAATCTTCTTGCGGGGCGTGCCTTTGTCCGTGAGTTGTTTCCACTGGTGATTTCAGAGCTTGGCTCTGCTTTTAATTTGAATGACGCTCTCAGTTGGGGAACCCTGCCCTATATATTTTCAACAGAAGACGTCGAAGAAAAAAATGATTACCTCTCAAGTTATGTCCGGACGTATCTGAGCGAGGAAATTCAGCGTGAACAGATTGTTCGCAATTTGGATCCTTTCCGCCGTTTTCTAGAGATCGCTGCCCAATACAACGGAAAAATCATCAACCATTCAAATATCGCCCGGGGAATTGGCGTCGATCCGAAAACGGTCGCGTCGTATTACTCAATTCTAGAGGATACTTTGCTGGGGCATATCGTCCTGCCATTTTCATTTTCGTTTCGCAAAAAATTAATCAAATCACCAAAGTTCTATTTTTTTGATACTGGCGTCTCGCGTGCGGCTGCCAGAATTCTTTCAGTCCAACTTGTTCCCGGTACATCTATTTATGGTCAGACTTTTGAGCAGTTTGTGATGACCCAAGCGATTCATGGGCTAAAATACGCATGTCCGGAAGCCAAGGTGTCATATTACAAAGACGAAAGTGACATAGAGGTGGATTTAGTGATCGAAAAGCCGGGTGAGCCGGTGATGTTTGTCGAAATAAAGTCGTCGTCCCAGGTGGACGAGAGCTCAATAAAAAGCCTGAGAATTATCCGAAAGGATTTTCCTGATGCGAGATTCCAGTTGTGGTCGCAAGATAAAGTGAGGCGCCTGGTCGACGGTGTCGAAATGATTTCGTGGAACGATGGATTGCGCGGTGTGATTTGCTGATCAGTGAGAGATTAGTGAAAGATCAGTCACTCCACGTCGTCATTCCGGGCCGATCAAATCAGCTTGTCTGCCCACAGATCTGCCAAAAAAGTTTGCCAGTGCATTCTTCGGATGCCGTGGTTCACGGTCTCAAACTTGTCTTGAGACACCACCGCCAAAAAAGGAATG
>Ga0247843_1005929_pt1 | contig 16452 bp, 18 predicted proteins | sample LaCruzMarch2017__FD_192420 | JGI IMG/M metagenome (GOLD analysis project Ga0247843, IMG submission 192420) | Freshwater microbial communities from meromictic Lake La Cruz, Castile-La Mancha, Spain - LaCruzMarch2017_8m | ecosystem: Environmental > Aquatic > Freshwater > Lake | place: Spain... | reverse complement strand
TCCATCCTTAAAAATCATAAAGATTTACTCAAATTTAAATATCAGAAAAATTCTAATACCAAAATTTATAGCGTAGTATATAGAAAATAGGCTACCTTTTTAGACGGCCTCATGTAACGGTATCTTATTTAATCATGAGTCGCCACAAAGGGGTGAAACCTTTGTAACGAGAAAAATCACAAGAGCAACTGCACAAATTGCTCTAGGCCTGGATAATTGCTTGTACTTAGGAAATTTAGATGCAAAAAGAGACTGGGGTCATGCAAAAGATTATATTGAAGGGATGTATTTGATATTGCAACAAGAAAAACCAGAAGACTTTGTATTGGCAACTGGGATAACAACAACTATTCGTGATTTTGTAAAAATGAGTTTTGCAGAATTAGGAATACAATTAGGATTTAGGGGAAAGGCTGAAGAAGAAGAAGCGTATGTTGTAAAAAATACTGGTGAATACAAATTGGAAGAAGGCCAAGTTGTTGTGAAAGTTGATCCTAAATATTACAGACCAACTGAAGTTGAATTATTAATTGGAGATCCAACTAAAGCAATGACTAAATTAGGTTGGAAACCAAAATATGACTTAGCATCATTGGTTAAAGAAATGGTAGCAAGTGATGTTTCCTTATTTAAAAAGGAATTATACATTAAGCAAAGTGGAATATAATCATGAAGCAAACTGATAAAATTTATATTGCTGGGCATAGAGGAATGGTAGGTTCTGGATTAGAACGTAAGCTAAGAAAAGAGGGATATTATAATATTGTTACAAGAACTTCTTCTGAATTAGATTTAAGAAACCAGCAAGCTGTCAATGATTTTTTTGAAAAAGAAAGACCAGCATACGTAATACTTGCTGCTGCAAAAGTGGGAGGTATACATGCCAACAACACTTACAGAGCAGAATTTATTTATGAGAACTTGATTATTGAGGCGAATATTATTCATGCAGCTTATTTGAATGGGGTAACTAAGTTATTGTTTTTAGGCTCATCTTGCATATACCCTAAAATGGCACCGCAGCCAATGAAAGAAGAATATATACTAAGTGGTTATTTAGAGTCAACCAATCAGCCATATGCAATTGCTAAAATTGCAGGCATTGAAATGTGCGATAGTTACAGGGTACAATATGGTTGTAATTTTATTTCTGCAATGCCTACCAATTTGTATGGTACTAATGATAATTATCATCCCGAAAATTCACATGTATTACCAGCATTGATCAGAAGAATTGTTTTAGCAAAAAAGAATAATGAAACCAATGTAACCATTTGGGGTACTGGAACACCAAGAAGGGAGTTTTTGCATGTTGATGATTTAGCAGATGCTTGTTACTTTTTAATGCAATTTTATGATGAACAAGGCTTAGTGAATATTGGTTGTGGAACAGATATTTCTATAGAAGGATTGGCAAGGTTAATAGTTGCAGAAGTTGAATATGAGGGGCAATTAGTTTTTGACTCAAGTAAGCCTGATGGTACGCAAAGAAAATTATTGGATATTACAAAAATTAATAAATTAGGTTGGCAAAGTAAAATCAGTTTACAGGACGGTTTAATTAAAACTATTTCAGAATTTAAAACAAAATATATTTATGCTAGATCTTAATAATAAAAGTATATTAATCACAGGGGGGACTGGCTCTTTAGGAAAGGAACTTACTAAAACTATTTTAACTAAATGGCCTGAAATCAAAAGGTTAGTTATTTATTCCAGAGATGAACAAAAACAGTTTTTAATGTCTCATGAGTTTCCCGAAGACAAATATCCTTCGATTAGATTTTTTATAGGCGATGTAAGAGATTTAGACAGAATGAAAAGAGCATTTACAGGAGTTGATTATGTTATTCATGCGGCTGCAATGAAACATGTTCACATTGCAGAATATAATCCAGATGAGTGCGTAAAAACAAATGTAGGAGGTGCTGAAAATGTAATTAAGGCAGCATTAGCATCTTCTGTAACAAAAGTTGTTGCATTATCAACTGACAAGGCATGTGCTCCAATAAATTTATATGGTGCAACTAAATTAACATCAGATAAACTTTTTATTTCTGCAAACAATATTCGAGGTGAAAAAAATATTAAGTTTTCTGTTGTTAGATATGGTAATGTTATGGGATCAAATGGATCTGTAATCCCTTTTTTCATTAAAAAAAGAGAAGGAGGGGTTATTCCAATCACTGATTCAAATATGACTCGTTTTAATATTTCACTTAAAGGTGGAGTTGATATGGTTTTACATGCACTAGATGTTGCATGGGGCGGAGAATTATATGTACCCAAAATTCCTTCATATAGAATAATGGATGTCGCAAAAGCTATTGCTCCGAATTGTGAACATAAGATTATTGGAATTAGACCTGGTGAAAAAATTCATGAAGAAATGATTACATCTTCAGATTCATTCACAACATATGATATGGGCAAATATTATGTTATATTGCCACAACTTACAAACTGGAATTTAGAAGAATTCGTTTTGGAGTTTAACGCAAAAAAAGTGGAAAGTGGTTTTTCATACACTTCTGAAAATAATAAAGAATGGGAAACTGTGGAATCGTTGCGAAAACTTATTAAAGAACATGTTAGTTTAGATTTTTAATAAATATTATATAGTATGATTCCATATGGAAAACAAAATATTACAGATGATGATATTTCTGCAGTAGTAAATATACTAAAATCTGATAATTTAACTCAAGGGCCAACTATTAAAGAGTTTGAAAATAAGTTTGCTGAATATATTGGATCCAAATATGCGATGGCTGTAGCCAATGGCACCGCAGCACTTCATTTATGGACATTAGCAATAGGTGTGAAAGATGGGGACAAGGTTATTACTTCGCCTATTACTTTTGCTGCGTCTGCTAATTGTATTCGCTACTGTGGTGGAGAAGTTATTTTTGCTGACATTGATCCTTCGTCATATCTATTAGATATCGAAAATGTAAGAGACTTATTAAAAAGGTCGCCAAAAGGTACTTACAAAGGAATTATTCCTGTTGATTTTGCTGGTAATGCTGTTAATCTTGAAGCATTTCGTGAACTTGCAGATGAATATGGACTTTGGATTATTGAAGATTCTTGTCATTCACCGGGGGGCTATTTTATAGATAGATTCAACAATCAACAAAACTGCGGGAATGGTAAATTCGCTGATTTAGCTATTTTTTCTTTTCATCCGGTTAAACATATTGCTACTGGGGAAGGTGGGATGATTACTACTAATGATGAGACCCTTTACAAGAAATTATTAATGCTCAGAACACATGGAATTTCAAAGGATGAAGGAACTTATTTAAACGAAATCTCAACAGCATACGGGTTATTTAATTCCGAAAATATTGAACATTCAAAATATCCCGGATGGTATATGGAGATGCAAATGTTGGGGTACAATTACAGATTAACTGATTTTCAAGCTGCATTAGGACTTAGTCAACTTAAAAAAGCAGATTTCGGAATAAAAACAAGACGTGAAATTGCTCAAGTTTACTTTGAAGCATTTAAGGACAAACACTTTATTAAAGGTCAATCTGGTGTTATATCTGGTCATGCTTACCATTTGTATGTAATTGAAGTTTCAGATCGTGCAAGATTATATTCTCACCTGAGAAATAATAATATTTTATCTCAAGTACATTATATTCCGTGCCATTTAATGCCTTATTACAGGCAAATGGGCTGGAAAATAGGGGACTTCCCTAATGCTGAAAATTATTATAGTGGGTGCTTGAGTTTACCAATGTATCCAACTTTAACTAATGAAGAGCAAATGTTTGTTATTCAAACAATATTTGAATTTTATGAATAAGTTAAAACAGAAGGATGTCTTTTTAAATTCAGAAGGGGACAAGTGGTTCTACAGAAATAAAGAATCTCTAGAAAATAAAAGTTTGGAAAATGATTATTTATTTAAGGAAATAGTCTCTGTTTTTCCTGAAATCGAACTTGAAATTAATATCCTTGAGATAGGTTGCGGTAATGGTAAACGTTTAAAAGAATTGCAAAAACGAGGATTTACAGTTACAGGTATTGATCCTTCCAGTGCTGCAATAGAAGATGCAAAAAAAAATGGTGTAAATGCACTCGTTGGTACAGCAGATGAATTAAAATTCCCAAAAAAAAGTTTCGATGTTATAATTTTTGGATTTTGTCTTTATTTGTGTGATCGTGAGGATCTTTTCCAGATTGCCTCAGAGGCAAATAGGGTGTTAAATGATAATGGACATATATTTATCCTTGACTTTTATTCGAAACGTGAAATTGCTAATAATTATCATCATTTAGAAGGTATAAAAAGTTATAAAATGGACTATAGAAAACTATTTGAATGGCATCCCAATTATTTATTGATTAAGCATACTGTGGGTTCACATCAAGGCTTTAGGCCAACCAATGATGAAAATGAATGGGTTGCAATAAGTATTTTCCAAAAGTTGTAAATTAATGTTGCAAAAAATAGCATTGGGTACAGTTCAGTTTGGGATCCCATATGGAATAAATAATCATAATGGTGTACTTAGTTTTGAAGAAATTGAACAAATACTAAGAACAGCAGCTAGCGCAGGTATTACTTTACTTGATACAGCACCAGTATATGGAGATGCAGAAGAAAAAATAGGGAGATTTTCCGAAGGAGGCTTTAAGGTAGTTACCAAGTTACCCGCTCGCAAAAATAGGCATCCTTATTCTAAAGAGTGGCTTTATGATTCAGTACGTGAGTCAATTAAAAGACTAAATGTAAAAAAAATTTATGGACTTTTATTACATAAGCCCGGAGATTTACTTGAAAAGGATGGTGGGATTTTTTTCTCAGATTTGCAGAATCTTAAACAAGAAGGTCTTGTTGATAAAATTGGAATTTCAATTTATGAACCTTCTGAACTGGTCGTTCTTTCCGATAATTATTTTTTTGATATCGTTCAAGCACCATTTAATATCCTCGACAGACGAATGATTGATTCAGGGTGGATGGATAGGCTATATAAAAAGGGTATAGAACTTCATGTACGTTCTGTTTTCTTACAGGGGTTATTATTAATGCCACCTCATATTCGGCCCTCAAAATTCAATCCTTGGGATTCCATATGGACAAAATATGATGTATGGCTAACTGAGAATAAAATTACGGCTTTACAAGCGTGTTTAATGCATGTTCTTTCCTATAAAGAAATAAGTAATGTAATTATTGGTATTGATAGCTTGGATCACCTACAAAAAATACTTGATGCTTCAACAAGTAAGGTGCCTCTATTTCCATCAGATATCTCGACTAATGACACTGATTTATTAAATCCATTATCCTGGTTAAAATTTTAGCTATGAATTGTTTAAGTTATCTTAACGAAATAAAAGTTGAACGTGAGTATAGAATAAACGGCAGAATTTTTCCAGATCCGAAGGCAACGATTCTATGGAATCGTGCAATTAATGATATACATATTATAGATAATAAGGATACGTTAATGAAAGCTTTTAATTTTGCTAAAGGAATTAAGTATCAGCATGACGGATTGACTAGTGACATTTATTTTGCCCACCCAATTCGAGTTGCTTCACTCTCATTGCTTTCACAAAAAAGTGTAAATATTGACACAGGTATTATTGGACTCCTACACAATGTTTTTGAACTTTCTAGCACTCCTGTTGATTTGATTAGTACGCAGTTTGGAGAATCAATAGCAGAGCAGATAGTTGATTTAACAGTAAACCGTGATTTACAATGGGATCAAAAATATAAAGAATCATACTATACCAAAATAAATTCGAATCCATTAGCTTGTAGAATTGTAAAAATATTTGACAAATTAGATAATATATTTTTATTGGATTTAAATCCAGATGAAGAAACAAAACAAAAATACTTGATAGAAATTGAAACATATATTTTGCCTATGTGTAAGAGAGACTTGCCTGAAGTTTATAACTACATGAAGAATATAATCCAGAATTACCATATTAATAACTTAAATAAGAGAAATGAATCTTGAGATAAATGGTAAAGTTGCCTTGGTAACTGGCGCTAGTAAGGGAATTGGATTAGCAATTGTTAAAGGGTTAGTTTCAGAAGGGGCTAGTGTATTATTGATTGCTCGTGATCAGAAAGTACTCGATGAAATAGTATTAGGAATACGAAAGGATGGTGGTGATGTTGAAGGAATTGCTGGGGATGTTGCCAATTCCGATCTGGCTGAAATTGCCGTAAAATTTGCAATAGATAAATGGGGAAGAGTTGATATTCTTATTAACAATGCCGGCGGTCCACCAGTAGGTTCTTTCTTAGAGCATAGTAGTTCAAATTGGGAATCTGCAATTCAAACTAATCTTTTAAGTGTTGTTCGTTTTTCAAAAGCCGTGGCACCATACATGAAAGAAAGCAAATGGGGCAGAATCATTTCCATCACGTCAACCATCGCTAAAGAACCATCTCCTATTATGGTACTTTCTGCAACGGTTAGATCAGGAGTAGCAGCATTTACAAAAGCTATTTCTACTGAACTGGCACCGTTTAATATAACTGTTAACGTAATATGCCCAGGAGGGGTTTTAACAGAAAGACTGACAACTTTAATTAATAACCGCGCTGAAAGAGAAAAAAGACCTTATAATGATGTTCTAACTGAAAGTGAGTTAAGTATTCCCATGCAAAGATTCGCCTCACCTGAGGAAATTGCAAATACGGTTTTGTTTCTAGTTTCGGAACCGGGGGGGTACATTACAGGAGTAAATCTAGCAGTTGATGGGGGGCTGGTTAAATCCTTTTGATGAAAACTGAATTTAAGCCCGATATATTTTCAAATTCCATACCTGTTTGGAATCTTGCTGGGGATGAAATTAAGAATAATATTATAGGTATAACAGAGTTTATTCCTATCGAGAACATAAATTCTGCCAATTTAATTGTTGAATATTCTGGTGCGTTTGAAATTAATTCTAGTAATTTGAGGTTATCTATTGGTAATACTCAATTTCTATTGAAGCGGTGGTCACAAAAGACTGACAAAGTACATATTCAAAATATTTTGGGAATAATGGAATGGCTGGCAGGAAAAAATCTGCCTGTGCCTACTCCTCAAAGATTCAATAATGAAGACTTAATGGTTTTTTATAAAGACCATTTCTGGAGTTTTTTCCCATTTGTTGAAGGAGATTATTTTTCGGGACAAGAAAACGAATTTGAAGCGCTCGCAGAAATGTCAGGTTTATTATCTGAAACATTAAGGGAATTGCCTAATGAATTACTTCCAGGTTCTGGCCCAGCACATTTAACAGATTCTGACAATGATATTATAGAAATCATGGAGTCAGAACGAGATAATTGGGTTGAAATATTCGGACCTCAACACTCTAAACTATTGTTTAATCAATGGGATGAATTAAGAGGAGACTGGAATAGATTACGAAAGGAAAAAATTGATGCTGGTCCTATAATGGCCTGTCATTTCGATCTTCACCCTCATAATGTTTTAGTGAAAAATAGTAAAATATCAGCGTTACTTGATTTTGAATCGTGCAAATTGCTCCCGATTGGATATTCTTTTGGATTCAACGCTCTGAAACAATGTCGGCAAGCAATTGTTGCTAATGGAAATAATATTGATGCTCATGAAATTGGTGATAATTATCTTGCTATACTATCAAATAATTTTTCAGCTATCAAACCATATATTAAAAATACATCAGACTTAGCCACTACAGAAGTTTTGAGAAGATTATGTGTTATTTTTAGATTGAATATTGTAGAGAGGAAAAAAATCTGGAATCATGTTTTGCCCATACAATTATGTCATCTTCAAGAAGCTAAAAAACTCTTTAGTTAAGTGTTTTTTCCAATACCCTTAATAAAAAGATATTTTACAGTGTTTTAAAATTTATAAAATGAAGATTGTAGCACTAATTCAAGCAAGAATGGGTTCCACCCGTCTTCCGGGTAAAGTAATGAAACAGATCATGGGTTTGCCCATGATTGAATTACTACTTCAAAGAGTAAACAATGCATCTTTAGTAGACAAAATAGTTGTAGCAACATCCATTCAACCTGAAAACGATCTGTTAGCTTCATTTGTAGAAAGCCTGGGCTATTCAGTTTACCGGGGTAGTGAAAATGATGTATTAGAAAGGTTTTACAATGCTGCACAATTGCATAATGCAGATGCAGTTATTCGCATAACAGCTGATTGTCCGTTGATAGATTCTGAAATCATTAATCAAATTATTACTGAATTTAAAAACCGAAAGGTTGATTATGCAAGTAATATTTTGCCTCCTACTTTTCCTGATGGTCTCGATACAGAGATTTTCTCTTTTGCGGCATTAGAAAAAACGATGAAGGAAGCATCCAAACCATTGGAAAGGGAACATGTTACTCCGTATATTCGTGAATCAGGTAATTTCAGCATTTTTAATTTAAAAAATGAGTCTGATTTATCAAAGGAAAGATGGACGGTGGATGAACCTGCTGACTTTGAGGTTGTTGAGGGGGTATTTAAACACTTTTCCCCAAATGTTAATTTCAGTTGGTTAGATGTATTATCACTATCTGCTACAAATCCCGAAATTTTTAAAGCAAATAAAAATTTAATACGAAACCAAGGTTACATGAAAAATAAATTTGAAGAAATAAAACTTCGAGAGATAACTAATTTCGAGGAATCTAATAAGTACAGGAAAAAAATTCATACTCTGATACCTGGAGGGGCTCATACCTATTCGAAAGGAGATGACCAGTTTCCTCTTCTTTCTCCTGCAGCCATTAAATATGGTAAAGGATCCCATTTATGGGATATTGATGGTAATGAATATTTAGATTGTTCCATGGGATTAACTTCAATTAGTCTGGGACATGCTTACCAGCCTTTACTTGAAAGGGTTAATAACGAGCTTCAAAATGGAGTAAATTTTCAGCGTGCATCGGTGTTGGAAAAAGAAATGGCTGAGAAATTTTTGAATCTTGTACCTCAACACGATATGATAAAATTTGCCAAAAATGGCTCTATTGTTACAACAGCAGCTGTAAAGCTGGCAAGGGCGAAGACAGGTCGTAAATTGGTTGCTTTTCCTGGAGATCATCCATTCTATAGTTATGATGACTGGTTTATTGGAACTACACAATGTAACAAAGGTGTTCCAAGTGAATTTTCTGATTTGTCTGTAACATTCAAGTCATGTAACATCAATTCTCTACGTGAGTTGTTTGAAAAATATCCCGGCCAGATTGCTTGTGTGATTACGGAGCCTGAAAAAAATACATGTGGTAATGGATGTAATTGCAATACAGGTGTAGAACAATTTTTAAAAGAAGCAATTGAATTAACACACCAACATGGTGCCCTTTTTATTATGGATGAAATGATAACTGGGTTTAAAACCGGCTTTCCAGGAACAATTTCAAAATACAATCTTGAACCGGATATGGCTACTTGGGGAAAAGGCATTGCGAATGGCTTTTCTTTCTGTGCATTAACTGGGAAAAAAGAAGTAATGGAATTAGGAGGGATAACTAGAAACGGAGAGGAAAAAGTATTTCTAATTTCTACAACACATGGCGGAGAAACACATTCAATGGCTGCTGCCCTTGCTACCATTAAAGAATTTGAGGAAAAAGATGTAATTGGGCATCAAAAAACTATAGCATCAAGACTTATTGAGCTTTGTAATTATCTGATAACTAAACATGAATTAAATTCAGTAATTCAGTTAATTCCTTGTGACTGGATGCCGGCATTTGTGTTTAAAAATGCAAAACATGAAGTTTGTCAAGGATACAGAACTTTATTTATGCAGGAAATGATAAAAAGAGGTGTTCTTTTCCAGGGCTTCTTTGTTCCTTGTTTTTCTCATTCAGAAGATGATATATATTATTTCGCAAAAGCATTTGACGAATCTCTCGAAGTTTATAAACAAGCCTTAGCGGATGGATACGAAAGATATCTTGTAGGTAGTCCGGCCAAAGCCGTATTCAGAAAAGTTTTGTGAGAAAAAAAGTACAAATAAGGGCAGATGGAAGTCTGAGCCTTGGTTTAGGACATATAGTAAGGTGCTTTTCTTTTGCGCAAATGATTAGTTCAGATTTTGACATTGAATTCGTTTGCAAAGAAGTTCCAGAAAGCATTGCATACGAAATCAGGGCCAAAATGTTTGGTCTCCGGATAATTGCAGATGAGGCAGATCTTATCAGGGGGTTAAATCCGGGGGATATTGTGGTCCTGGATGGCTACGGCTTTGATTTACACTATCAAACCAAAATAAAGGATCGGGGCTGCGTACTGGTGTGTTTGGATGATGAGCACAATCAAAAATTCATTGCGGATCTCATAATAAACCATGCACCGGGAGTAAAGGCCAGTGATTACGATGCAGGACCGGATACAGAATTTGCATTGGGGGCCGACTATGCCTTACTTCGGCCTGATTTTTTGGAACAGGCAAAAAAAAAGCGGGCCGTTACCACCATTGAAACTGTCATGATTTGCTTTGGTGGTGCAGACTACCTTAACCTTACCGAGCAGACACTCAAAACGGTTTCCTGCATTTCGCATTTTAAAAGGATAGTAGTGGTCACGGGGCCTTCATATTATAATAAAGAAAGCTTGGAAAAGATTGTGGAATCAGACAACCGGATTCAGCATTACCATGATCTTAATGGGAAAGAAATGTTGGAAAGGATGTTAGATGCGGAATTGGCCATAGTACCAGCCAGCGGTATTTTATTTGAAGCCTTATCTGTAGGATGCATCGTAGTATCAGGATATTATATTAGCAATCAAATGGATAACTATAATGGCTTTTTAAACTTAAATGCATTTTTGGATGTAAAAGATTTTCAAAAAAAGAATTTGGATAAAGTTCTTACAGAACTGAAAACTTTCCGGTTGAACCGTCATGTGATTGATGGTAACAGTGATAAAAGAATCCTTCAGAAAATCAAATCATTAGTATGATTATCCAGGTATTGGTAGATAACGAATATTCATGGATAGTGCCGTTTGCGAAAAAGCTGGTGGATGAGTGTATAAAGAACGGACACAAGGCCGTCTTACTAAATAAACATAATGAAGTGATGCAGGGTGATATACTTTGTTTATTGTCTTGTGAGAAATTGTTTCGTAAACTGGAATTAAATAAACACAACCTGGTAGTTCATGAAAGTGCGTTACCAAAAGGCAAAGGATGGTCGCCGCTTACCTGGCAAGTGCTGGAAGGAGCAACAGAAATACCTGTTACTCTTTTTGAAGCTGCTAAAGAAGTAGATGCGGGACTTATATACAATCAGAGAATCATAAAACTTAGTGGGCATGAATTAGTCAACGAACTAAGGTGCATGCAAGGGAACGCTACAGTCGAATTGATAATTGATTTCGTATTGAATTTCCCCAATAATGTAGGGAAAGAACAAGAAGGTACCAGTACCTATTACCCTAAACGGGTGGCAGAAGACAGCAGAATTGACATTACTAAAAGTATTGAAAGCCAATTTAATCTATTACGAATAGTAGATAATGACAAGTACCCCGCTTTTTTTGAATACAACGGGTTCAAATATAAAATAGCGATAAGCAAGATCGAAGACCAATAATATTTTTAAAAGAATAAAAATGAAGACAATAAAAACCAGGTTTCACAATATTTCAAAACTTGACCCTTGCTATGTGATTGCGGAAATAGGTAGTAATCATAACGGCAGTTTTGATTTGGCATGTGAAATGATTGAAAAAGCGGCTGAAGCAGGAGTTAGTGCAGTAAAGTTTCAAACTTTTAAAGCGAGTAATCACTACTCAAAAAAGACGCCAAATATCAGTCTGTATAAAGAGAATATTTATGATCTTATTGAAAAACTGGAAATTGATCGGAGCTGGCATTCAAAATTAGCAGAAGTCTGTAAAAAAAATGGCGTAGACTTTTTGGATTCTCCCTGTGATACTGAAGCGATTGGTATCGCTGTAAGTGTTGGGATGCCTATTATCAAAGTGGCTTCTTTTGATATGGTTGATGTAAGATTGATAAATGAAATCAGCAATACAGGCAAAACCGTTATGTTCTCTGCAGGTATGTGCACGATGGCTGAAATTGAAACAGCTGTTAACATATGCCGGAAAAATGAGAATGACAATATTATAATACTGCAATGCACGTCTATATACCCGGCACCAATAGAACTTTCTAACCTTGCCGCAATGTCAACAATAGAAAAAGCTTTTGGCGTTATTACCGGCTACTCAGATCATACTCTTGGCGATCATATTGCCTGTGCTGCAGTTGCTATGGGAGCCAAAGTAATAGAAAAGCATTATACATTAGACAGGACCATGAGCGGGCCCGATCATATTTTTGCCATTGAACCCCATGAGCTTAAAGCAATGGTCACTAAAATAAGAGATATCGAAATTGCAATTGGTGATGGAAGAAAAAATGGACCACGAGAGGCAGAAATGGAGTTTTATAAGAATGCACGCAGAAGCATCCTTGCTGCACGGAATATTGAGCAGGGAGAAATTATTCAGGACAGTGATATCGTAATCAAAAGGCCGGGATATGGTATCCCACCATCTATGATTAATCTTGTAGCCGGTAGGCTTGCCAAAATAAACATCGAAGCTGATACACCAATAACATGGGAAATGATATGAAAATAAAATTGCTTGTTTCTGGCCTGGGGGGATCGTTGTTTCCATATTTACATGAAAAACTGAAAGACAAATTTGAACTTTTTTACGTGGATGGCGACGAACAGTTGAAACACCTATATAATGAATTGAATTTTTTTCTTAGTCCAATGGTAAAAAATCCCTCTTACTGGGAATTTATTAAAAAAATCATTGACGAATGTAAAATCGATTTCTATATTCCTTTGATTGACGAAGAGATTGTAAATGCCAAAACTAAAATTGAAGGCTATCATGGTGTTCGTGTTATAGCACCATCGGCAGCATTTTCTGAACTCTGTTTGAATAAGTTTGATTTAATGAGATTCTTACAGAAAAATGAAATATCAAATGTTGAATCCTATACTGCAAATAACTATAAGGGAGAAATTGGAATGCCTGTTTTTGTTAAGCCTATATCAGGACGTGGTAGCAGAGGGATAAAAAAGATCGAAAATATCGAAGAACTGAACGCATATTATCTTTTAGAAGGGTATGAACAGTCAGATATTTTAATTCAACCTTTGCTTTATGGAACAGAATATACTGTGGGTGTACTTACAAATAATTTAAATGATTTTATTAGCATAAGTTGTAAAAGGATTATTAGGAAAAAAGGAATCACTCAAATTGCAGTAACGGAGAATAATGATTTTATTGAATCAGTAGCTATAAAAATTATTGAACAGATGAATCCTTGTGGGCCATTTAATATCCAATTAATGCTTACACCTGAAAATGAGGTTAAAATTTTTGAGATTAACCCACGATTCTCAACTACTACAATTTTGGAGGTTGAGGGCGGAATTAATCCGGTATCATTATACATAGAAAACTTCGGAAAAGCTTATGAAGATAGAATACTAAAACCTGCAACCAATCTTGTGATTCACAGAAGATGGGAAAACGTTTTTTATGGAGTATGAAAAAATATTACTTGTTGGAGGTTCTGGTTATTTAGGGCGTCATCTAGCTTCCTTCTTAAAGAAATCATCTTGTATTGATATTTTCATTACAGGTTCTAAAAAAAGTCAGCAGGAAGGGTATTTTCAAATTGATTTTGAGCAAAAGGAAACCTTTAACAATATTCAACAACTTAAGTTTGATCTTGTAATTATTCTGGCATCAAAATTAGGAGCCCTTGGAATTAAAAGCCTCAATCACCCGGATCTAACCATTAATACTTTAGGGTATGCTGTTTTTCTGCAATATTTGTATGATAACCAGATAACTCAAAAAATAATTTACACCTCATCGATGACAGTATACGATTCTAATAATAGTATACCAGTTAAGGAGGATGATAAAATTGCTCCGGCAAATACATACGGACTTAGTAAATATCTAGCAGAAGTAATTACTGATTTTTTTTGTTCACAAAATAATTTAAAAGGGGTAATTCTGCGTTTGCCAGGTATTTATGGTGGGGATAAAAATAATGGGTTTATCTATAATACAATAAAAAAAGCCAAAGACAACCAATTAATAGAGTTGGATACACAAGGATTGGTTTATTGGGAAACAATCTTTATAAATGACTTGTGTGAAATGATTTGGGCCTTTTTGAAACAATATCAATGGGAACTTCCTACAGATATATTTAATGTTTCATATGGATGTGAAACAGATTTTAATAATACAGCAGAATTCATTGTAGAAAGCCTTCAGAAAGGTAACCTCAATATCAAAAATGAGAAAAAAGGATATGTTCCTTTTTATCTTTCCAATGATAAGATAAGCAAATTAATAGAGGTCAAAACCGACTATTTTGGACAGTTGAAGAAATACGTAAATGATATGGTTCTATGAAATTTGTAATTGGAGATATACATGGGGAAATATCAAAACTTAAAAAACTAGTTTTACATATTACATCAATTGATAAAACCCCGGATTTAATTTTTATTGGTGATTACCTTGATAAAGGAGAGAATGTAAAACAAACATTGATTTACCTAAATGAACTGAGTAGGAGGTATTCATGTACCTTTATTATTGGGAATCATGAATATTTATGGATGACACTTCAAGAAACTTTTTCGGAAAGTTCTGATTACTTGATTAAATATGGCGGGCTTCAAACTGTGAATTCTTTTAATTGTAAAGATATTGTGGAAACACATAAGATTTTAATGAACGATTTTGGTGATTTTTTTTCTAAATTATTGCCCTATTGGATGGACGAAAACTATATTGTTGTGCATAGTGGAATATTGCCTGAAAGATATAATAATGATATTAGCTATATTCAAATCGAAAACCTTTTATTTAATAGATATGATTTTCTATCTATTGAAAAACTTTATCTAAATAAATTTCGGGTGATTTTTGGACATACCGGATTTTACTATCCATATTGTAATGAATATAAAATAGGAATCGACACTGCAGCTTGTTTTCTGGAAAATCAACCTTTAACTGCATATTGCATTGATAATCATTCTTTTTATAATTCTGAAAGATTAATTTATACCGAACAAAGCATTATTAAAAATGTCTGCCCTAATATTATAAGAGTAAAACCATGGCGCTATGCTGACTGACCTATTTGTAAATAAACGTATTATGCTTGTAGTTGCTCATCCGGATGATGAGCTATTAGGTCTTGGAGCTTCAATGAACCGTTTAATAAGAGATTTCGGAGCAATAGTTCATGTTGTAATTCTTGGAGAAGGTATCACATCCAGGGCAGATAAAAGGGATATTCAGGCATTTAAGGAAGAATTAGAAGTTCATAGATCTAATATAATGGCTGCTGCTAATAATATTGGCTTTCAATCAAATAGTATTTACGACTTTCCTGACAACAGATTTGATACCGTTGCACTTTTAGATATCATAAAAGTAGTGGAAAAAGAGAAAAAATCATTTTCCCCTGAAATCATTTTCACACACCACGGCGGTGATGTTAATATTGATCACCAACGTACATTCGAAGCTGTAATAACCGCATGTAGGCCTATGCAGGATGAAGTAACAAAACTGATTTTCACTTTCGAAACCCCCTCTGGAACTGAATGGCGAGCATCTTCAGACCCACGAAATTTTATACCAAATTTCTTTTTAAGTGTTTCAGAAAGTAATATCAACGCGAAAATTAAAGGAATGGAATGCTACTAGTTTGAAAAAAGAGCATTTCCTCATCCTAGATCACCAGAAGCATTAAAGATACAAGCCCTACGCTGGGGGGTATCTGTTGGTACTGAATTTGCAGAGGCTTTTTGCTTGATTAGAGGTATTATATAATGAGCGTTCTTATTAGATTGGCTTTGTTAGCTGTACTCTATAGACTAGACTCGTGTACGGATAAGTTAATATTATGGCAATAGTAAGTTCATTCGGGAGGAAAGATTTTTTTTTTACTCTGGGTAGGTATATTGTATATGCTTTACAGCTTATAAAGGGTTTTGCTCTTGCTTATTTTCTGGGTCCTTTTTTCTTAGGTATTTACGGTTATTTCATGCTTTATCAGCAATACTTAGTTTATTCAAATCTAGGAGTTCAATATGCTTTGAATGCAGAACTTTCTATGGCTGCAGAAAGTTCAGAGGCAGTGAAAGACGATATTGCCAATTCTGCTTTTACACTAACTGGGTTTATTTGTGGTGTTTTGATTATTGCAGCAGTTATCGTATTTGTATATGAGATTAATATTTTCCCCTTTCAGAATTCATATGAGGCTGTCTAAAAAGCCCATCTTGATTAAAAAAAGAATCCCCGATACAAAAGTGTCGGGGATTTTTGTTTGTTCCTCAAAGATTTTTATCTTAGAGGTGCAACACAAACAACATGGCAAATATAC
>Ga0247843_1005926_pt1 | contig 16461 bp, 11 predicted proteins | sample LaCruzMarch2017__FD_192420 | JGI IMG/M metagenome (GOLD analysis project Ga0247843, IMG submission 192420) | Freshwater microbial communities from meromictic Lake La Cruz, Castile-La Mancha, Spain - LaCruzMarch2017_8m | ecosystem: Environmental > Aquatic > Freshwater > Lake | place: Spain... | reverse complement strand
CTTCCGAACGAGCCGCGCCCACTCGCAATGGGTGCGGCGAACCACGATGCCGATGGTGTCTGCCATGCGCATGCGCGTACCGCGGGGCGTGGAATGCGCGGACTACGGGGTTTGCGGAACGGGTACCGAAGCCCCGCACGTGCGCAAGGAACGTCGGGACAGGAGACGGGGGCGCCGCGGTCGGTGCAGGAGCCATCGGGTCCCAAGCGCCCGAGTCGTATTTCCTTAAGAGCTCTAGCCTCACGAGGGCGAGATAGTTCTCATCGATCGGCTGTTCGTCATTCGGGGGCGGTACCGGCTTCTCGTACGGCCTACCCGAGCGGAGGGTGAGGCCGACGTACCAGACGCCTGCCTTCTTACGGACCCATCCGGCGCGCTTCCGTCCCATGACTAGCGCCTCCCCTTCAACGTCATGGCCTCGACGGCCGTCATGGCCGCAGCGGCGCGCGGCCCGCGGGCGGCGCCGTGCGGCGGCATACGGGCAATCGCCCTGCTGACGTCGGCGACGTATACCCAGTTGCGCTTCCCGTCGCGCCGGTAGGGGACCCCGTGCTTCTGGCAGAAGTCGCGCGCCGCGCGGGAATTGATAAACCCGAACCGCGCCGCCAAGGCCGCCATCGTGACTATCTCGCCCTCCACGATCGGATTCGAGTGCGGGCCTTCGATCGTGCCGTCGACCGCGGTCGGCGGGCGCACGGTCGCCTTCGAGGTCTGGCGGCGGCTCATCGGATTTCCCCCGCCGTCTCCGGGGTTGAACCGATGGTGAGCCGTTCACCGGCCGCGAGGAGCGCGGCCGAGGTCATCCGGAGCACCGTCGCGCCGGAAATGGCGCGGTACAGGCTCTGCGTGCTGCGGACGTTCGCCGCCTCGCAAACCGCCTCGGCGCCGTGCCTTCGAAGCGCCGCAGCCAGCGCGTCGCGCTGCTGAACCGTGAGTGAAATGCCTGTTTTCGCCATGGATCCTCGCTCTCAGCAGGATCATACGGCGGCCACAGGAAAAGTTTCACATAATATCTCTTAATCGTGAGCTGATTATCTATTTCTGACGGACTTCCGTGGGCGACCACGCTTGATGGTCCCGTCGGTGCGCGCCTTCTGAATGTCCGACTCCAAGCCCAGATCCTGGATCATCCGAAGGACATTGCCGACCCCCCCGAGCCGAAGTTCCACGCCGACGGCGGTCAGATTCCATCCGTGGCGCACGAGAACCTCGCGGAGAATCACGCGCCGCACCGCGATCGAGACAAGCGCGCCGATGGACGAGAGTGGGTTGCTGCCCTTCGCCGTGAGGTCCTCGCACTCGATCAGGTCGGCTGCGGCATCGAGAAATGCGGCGGGCGCGAGCGACAAGAAGAGGGTCCGCCAGTTCGCACCGTCATCGTCGAGAGCCCGCGGCAGCTCGCCGAGGTCGGCGTGCTCGTTAAGAAGTTTGGCCTTCTTGGCCACCCCGTCCGAGATGGCCGTTCGGACGTCGCTCTTCGCAAAACGGACTGGAATCGCAGGGAGGGTTTGCAGTCCCGCACGCCCGTCAACCGAGTCCGGAACCACAGCGTCGGAGAGAATAACCGTCACGTCTCGACGCAGGTACTTCACAAGCTCGTCCCTGTATTCCGCGGGGATAGCTGGGCTACGACGATCGGACCGAAGACTGACACCGGTTTGGGCCGCGCGCTGGAGATCAACGGCGGTCAGAACCGGCACGGGACCACCGACATCCATCGGGCTGACAATCTCGCGAATTTTCTCGATCGAAACCTCGCGCTCTTCGGTCATCCGCCGCTTGATTGCTGTCACAGCCGCACCACTTCCTCGCACGGCTCGTCGTAGCTCTCCTGAGACCCGGGCACCGTCGTCGTTTGCACGCCGCAACTCGCTGCGATCACCCCCGCCCCACCGTCGCCTCGCGATTTCGCCCGTGCGCGCATCAATGTTTCTCCGGACGTCGAACCCAAGGCCCCAAATTGCCTTGGATATCCTCGCGAAACGACCCCGCGTAGCAATCCGAGCGCGCCGCTCGTTGCTGCGAAGGCCTCGTCGCTCACGGTCCTGCTCGCCTGCACGCGCACGTCAGCCTGTGTCCGCCATGTTGTACGTCCGCGCAACCATCCTTCGCGCGCGGTGCCACCGTCCAGCAGTTGCGGTCTCGACGATCCGATCGTCGCCCGAGCGGCGTGAACCTCTCCCGCTCCCTACGTCCCAGCCATGCGCCGGAACCGGCCACGCTCGCGCAGCCCCTGGAACTGCGCTCCCAACGCCCGCGCGAGCGCGGGGTGGTCGAGCACCACACCCACCTCGATGTTCCTCTCCTGCGCGGCCTCGGTGAAGTTCGCCGACGTCACGAACGACCACCGTTCATCGACGACCACGCACTTCGCGTGCAGCGACGTGCCCGCGGCCCGATCCAGCGTCGTCGGGTCGTACCAGATCGCCGGAAGTCGTACGTCGTCGGGCCAGTGCTCCTCGCGGAACCGCCGCACCCACGCGTCGACATCGCGGGTCTCGTCGGGTGCCTGGTGTCGCGCCGTCTTCACGTCGACGTAGAAGTCCACCCGCAGCGACCGCACCTCGCGCATCCGCCGGGCCAGCGCCGCGAGGCTCTGCCTCCCGTCGTACACGACGAACGTCGCGAGCATCACGTGCCGCTCGGCGCGCGCGCAGACCTCTTCGAGCACCGCCCGCGTGTCGCGCAACGGCTGGCGCCCGTCGCTGTGACCGCTCCACACGAGTTGCGCGCTCCGGGCGTGGCGATCCGACGACGCCCGTCGCTCAGCAGCAAGGCTGCGGAGGCACCACGCGAGCGCCTTCGGGTCATCCGTGGGCGCCGACGCCAGGAACGTCCGAACTCCGGTCCCGGCACCCAGCCCGAGCGCCTGCACGGCGGCAACCGAGTCGCCCCGCGCGGGTACGCGACCGTCCTCGAGGGCCTGAGCCAATAGATCCAGGTCGGCCGGGTTCGCGTCCGCTGCCCAGTCGCCCACCGATCAGCCCTCGTCGAAGAACGCGGCCTCGCCGTGCTCGACCGTCGGGACCACCAGCGTGCGATCGAGGTACGAGTTCATCCGCTCGCAGCTCGGCTCCGAGATGAGCAGGCACCCGTGGCACGAGGCGCCCTCGAGATATCGGTCATCGTGCGCATCGTCCGGCGCGTGCCCCGCGCACACCGGGTCGTTCGAACACAGCCGCGCCAGGTCGAGGGCGATGTCGAGGAAGCGCTCGAAGTCCCGGCCCACCTGCACGAGTCCGCCGAGTGATCCACTCGCCCCTGGAGCCGCCGTGTAGAGCAGCACGCCGGAGCCCGCCGCACCCGCGTACACGCGCTCGCGAATCGCGCTCGCGGGGTAGCCGCACTCGAGCGACACCGCGGTGATGAGCAGGTGCGCCAGCGAGTGCATCAGCACGTAGCGCGGGCGAGCGAACTCATCGCGCGCGTCGGCCCGATCGGAGCGCTGCTGCTTCCAGCGATTGAATCCCGTGAGGAACTGCCGCCCGCGAGCCTCGGCGCGCGTGCTTTCCCACTGCGCGAGCTCGGACTCCTTGAGGGAGAAGAAGACGCCCTCGCCGCGGTTCTCGATCGCCGGGAGCCACGTGAGCGGCTGGTCGATGCGCGCGGTGCCGACGCCGAGGTCGAGCTCGCCGTCGACGTCGGTCATCTTCGGCTCGAAGCGCGTGAACCCCGCGAGCGCTCGCACCTCCGTGAGGCGATGCACGAGCACCACTTTGTCGACCTTCGCCATCGGAGAGTGGGCGCGTGTCGTCCGGGGCTTCGCCGTGCGCGCGTAGAAGCTCCCCGTGGGATCGTCCTTCGCGAGCTCCGGGGGGCAGTCGAGGAGCACCTCCACCTCAGCGTCCTTGAGCTTCTTCCCCGCCGGTTGAGCGCCGCTGCGACGACGCTCGATCTCCGCGAACACCTCCGCATCAGGAAACCCATGAAGCCCCTCGGCAACGTCGTCCTGCTCGTCGCGGTAGAGCGCCACGCTCGAGACCTTCTTCGCGCCCTTGAGCTTCTCCCAGAGGCGCCCGACGGCATCACGCAGGCGCGCCGACTTCTCGGGCACGTGGATCACGCTCACCACCTGAGGGAAGTACGCATGGCTCGCCGAGCGCAGGAGCAGCTTCATCGGCTCGCCGGGGCAGCTCTCGCGGGCGACGTCGCCCAGCCACGGGCGCTTGCCCTCGCACCAACCGAGCGGAGGGTTGTCGTACGACCGCTCGGCGGCCACCGACATGCGCAGGCTGGCAGTGCAGTCGCAGGTCACTCGCACGTCGGCGAGGTCGCCCGAGGTGCCCGCTTCGTCGATCCAGTACATCGGGCGGGCCTTCCCGCACTTCTCATCCTTGCCGTGAACGAGCTCCTTCCAGTCGAGGTCGTCGATGTGGCCGAAACGGCACGCGCGCACGAAGCGGATCGGCTGCACGGGGCTCGGCCGCGTCTTGCCCTTGCCCGCGCATCGGTGACCCCCCGAGTCGAGGTCGCTCGAATGCAGAAGCCGACGCGGACGAACTCCGTCGCGACGCGGCTCGCGCCCGTAGTCGGTCCAGCAGTTCTCGTTCTGGCACGTGAACCACTCGGGAAACTCGAAGGCCTTGATCCACCGGCGGTTGGGGTCTTCGCGGTCTTGCGAGGCGGCCGGAGGGCCGTGGAGCTTCACCTCGTCGAAGCCCTCCTGGCGCGCGAGCATCGACACGAGGCGGTCCTCGTAGATGGCTTCGCCCTTCGCCCACCACGAGAGGCCCGCCACCACCACCGCGTGATCGACCAGATCGACGAGCGCGCCGGGGCCGAACGTCCCCACCAGCTGGCTCTGTCGAATCTCCCCGTCCGCTTTCCGTCCGAACGGAACCCCGGCCTTCCAACGCTCGTTGCGGCTCACTGCCCCTCCTCCTCGTTGGCTACCACGGCACCGGCGCCCTTGCGGGTCATCACCATCAGGTCCGTCGAGGCCTCGACGTCACGCATCGAGCGCGAGGCCACGAACCGTCGCTCGTAGCGGTTCGCCTCCGCGAGGTCCTCGTCGAGCGGCATGTGCAGGAGCGGGCGCCCACCGCTCCCGTCCTCGTACTTCTGGTAGGCGAGGCCCTTGGAACCGGGGTCGTCGTCAATGACGTGCGCCCAGGCGTCGAAGAGGGCCGCGACCCGCGCGCGCAGCCCCTGCGAGAGTTCTTCGGGCGACTCGTCGGCAGGAGCTCCCGCTCGGTGCGCTTCCGCGCGACGCACGAGCGTCTCGGCCACGTACTCGGTGACGCGCTCCTTCACGGACGCGAGCGCTGAGGCGCCGTCCCCGGCGGTGAGCTCGGGCTCGGACAGTCGCGCGAGTGCCACGGCCACCGCAGGCAGACCGCGGTCGATCGCGCGCGGCGAGAACGGCGTCACGCTCGTCGCCTCGACCGCCCGATAGAACGACTGGTGGAACGCTTCGAAGTGCTCGAGGTGCGAGCGGTCGCGCGGACGGTGGGCGTTGAGCAGCGTCACCACGAGGCCTGGCCGATCGGCGGCGCGCCCCACGCGGCTCGATGCCTGGATGTACTCCGCCGCCGTCTTCGGCTGGCCGCACACGACCATCAATCCGAGGCGTTCGATGTCGAGGCCCACGGAAATCATGTTGCTCGCCAGCGCAACATCGACCGGCGGGCGCTGCTTCCGGGCGCTGATCCCCTTCGCGGCCGCGCCCTTCGGCGGCGCGAGGGGCTTCGCGCCGAACGGCACTTCGAGGCGCTCCTTGGCGATCTTGATGTGCTCGGTGCTCTCGCGGCTCGTGAGCTCGACGCAGTCGTACGCGATGGCGCGCGCGGCGAGCTCCTCGTCGCCCGATCGACCCGCGGCCCGGCGTCGGCGGTCGGCGCGACCCACCTTGCTGCGCACCTCGTCCTCGACGATGCGGCGAGCGCCGCCGAGCTCGCGCAGACTGTTGAAGTAGCCCACGAGCGTCATGTACGGGTCGCTCGAGGCGACGTCCGTTTCGTGCGCCCGTTGCGCGGCGCCGAGCAGCGCCACGTACGACCGCAACAGCAGCACCTTCATACTGCGCCCCGGCGCGGCGATGCCGACGTACGTGCGTGGGTGCCCGAGCTTCGTCTGCTTGAGCGGCAGCGTCTCCGCGAAGAACGACGTCGCGCGGTTGGGGCCGGGCGGCGGAAACACCCGCACGTCGCTGCGCGCGAAGAGAGCGCGCACCTGGGCCTGCGCGTTGCGCACCGTCGCGGTCGACGCGACGATCTTCGGGCGCACGACCTTCCCGTCGATGGTGCGCGTCGAGAGCGCGTCGATGGCGGTCTCGTAGAGGCCCACCATCGTCCCGAGCGGGCCGCTGATGAGGTGCAACTCGTCCTGGATGATCAGGTCGGGTGGCAGCAGCGGCGTCGCGAGCGGGGTCGCGCCGTCGAGCGAGTCCGCGGGACCGGAGAAGCCATCGGACAGCCGATGCGTGACGTTGCGACCGAGCAGGAGCCCGGTTCGGCCGACCCACGGGAGCGCCGCGAACTTGTCCACCGTCGCGATGAGGAAGCACGGCAGCTCGCGGTAGACCTCCTCGTCGACGGTGATGATCGGGAGCCCCTCGGGCCACTGCCGCGACCATCGGAACTCGCACGCCGCCGCATGGCAGCGCACCCGCATCTGGCGCGGCGCCGACAGATTGGGCGCGAGGTGGAAGGTGTCCTGTCCGAAGGGCTCGCGGCACCACGGGCACTTGTCGAGCGGAAGCGGGCTCGGGTGGCTGTCGGGCGCGCGGTTGTACGCGATCACGCGCTCGCGGGCGGTGCTGTCGTCGTGGTCCCTGTCGGTGCCGAAGCGGAGCGGCGTGACGGCCTTGCCGACCCACAGCCCGATCGAGAAACGCTGCGGTCCGAGGAGCGGCTCGTTCTCGCGCCGCTGGAGTTCGAGCGCACACACGAGCGTCGCGGCGCGCCCGAGCTGATCGAGCGTGAGCAGGCGCAGCGTGTAGCGCATGAGCACCGTCACGCCCGCCGACGAGATCCCAGGGTTGCGCAGCCGACGGAGCACCAGCGTGAATGCCGCGAGGCCGAGGTACGCCTCCGTCTTGCCACCGCCCGTCGGGAAGAAGATGAGGTCCACCACGTCGCGCTCGGCGTGGGTCGGGAGCGCCTGCGCGGCGACGTTCATCAGCACGAACGCCAACTGGAACGGTCGCCACGTCGGCACCTTCCCTTCGCCGCCCTTGTCCTTCGCGAGGTAGCGATGCGGACTGCGCTGGCGCGCGGCGTCGGCCATCGCGCGGTTGGCGCGGCGGAAGGCGTCGAACACCTGCGGGTCGTCGGCGTGGGCCAGGCCTGCTTCGATGCGGTCGCAGGCGCGCGAAGCCTCCTCGAGGAGGAAGCGCGAGAGGTCCTCTCGGGCCGCGGAGTCGAGCACCGTCTGGCTCTGCTGGATGATCCACGCGCGGTACTGGGTGACCATCGGCGCGACGGCCGCACGCAGCGCGGCGGGACTCTCCATCGCGGCGAGCGCGTCCATGCCCAGCTCGCAGCCCGGAACCTCCGACGGGATCACGCGCTCGACCTGCGCCGATGGGGTCCACGTGGTGCGCACGTCGTCGCAGAACACGTCCGCGCCGCAGCCCTGCACCGTCGCCCTCACCGAGACGCCGTGGCCCACCGCATACTCGAAGGCGTCGCGGTACTGCAGGTCGCCCATGCGCTCGTCGAGGCCGTCGTCGAGGTGGGCGCCGCGCACGTTGGGCCTCGGCACGAAGCCCTCGCTGCAATGCACGGCGAGCTCAGCCTGGAAGATCACCGCGCGGTCCTGGTCGGGACCGGCCTCGATCGGCGGGCGCTGGTTCACGAGGAACACCGTGATGACGCATGTCCCCGCCGGGACCTGCGCGCGCTCGTCTTCGCGCAGCGGGCGCATCACGCCACGCACCACCACACCGCCCGATCCCGCGAGCACGGCGCCCTTGCGCATCGTCGCTGCGTCGAGCGCGAGGGACACCTCGACCTCGTGGGGCTGGCGCGTCCAGCGCAGCAGGGGAAGGCCGCCGCGCTCGACGGGCTCAACCACTCCGCCGGGGGTCCTGGGCGACGCGGCCTCGGGCGTGTACGTCGCCCATCGAGCCGTCACGTGCAGCGTGGTCGCTTCCGGTGGGACGAGCACCGTCACGCCGAGCGACGACGGAAACACCGGTCGTCGCGCCGGGCCGTCGTCGTCTTCGCCCTCCTCGGCACTGCTCGCGCCCGAGTTGATCTGCTCGCTCGCGGTCGGGTCCTCGAAGAGCTCGCTGACGACCCCGGAAGGGACCAGGAAGCCGGTGAGGTACCAGTGCGTCGGCGGCACCTCCAGCACCTCTTCCGCGAGCGGAGCATCTCGCGGATCGAGGGGATCAGGGCCGACGAGGTCGAGCCGGAGCGCGTGGATCAGCCGATCGCGAACGGGTGCGGCGTGCATGGCGAGGGGCACGGTACCGCAGGACGTCCCGCGTATTCGCCCGGATACCTTCGGCGATGGATGGTCAGCGACGACTTGGGCGAGTCGAGCGGCACTGCATCTGGACGATGATCGCGCAGGTGGACTACTCCACCGTCACGACAGCTTCCACGGCGAGCGATCGCACGAGTTCGGTCATCGCTGCGACGGGGGTGTAAAGGTCCGTCACGCCCGGCGGAGTCTCGATCGACACGATGAGGGCGTAGCGGGCGTTTCGAGGCGCGCCACTCGGCGCGCGATGCGATCGCCACCATCCCTTCGTCGGATACACCGCGAGGTGGGAGCGTCTCGCGAGATCCGCCGCGGTTCCGTTCCACCAGTCGCAGTGGATCGACCCCGCGCGCCGCGTCTCGGCCCCGAGCATCCATCCACGCGCCTCCCGGGCGCCGCGGTTGTCAGAGTTCTCACGGCCGTTCACGCGCTTGCGAAACGCGGCGACCGTCTCCGTGGGGTTGATGACGTCAAAGCCGAGATGGTGGGAGGGATAGGGGTGCTTGCCCGTGTACCCACGCCGCGCGGGGTTCGGGGCGACGAAGTACGAGAGCGTCACGCGCAACGTGACCTGCGTCTCGCCGAGCGCCTGCAACGCCTCCGTGGGCCACGGAAGAGCGTGCAGGTGCATGTCCTGGGTCTTGTCGCCGTCGAAGGGCACGAGAGACTCCTGCACGACGAGCGTGAGTGCGTCCGCGGCGCTCACGGCGGCACGACTGAGATCGGGGACGCCGTAGCCGCACGCTCGGATGCGCCGCACGCGCGCCTTCGAGTCTTTGGCCGGGAACTGATCCTCCATCGCCGGAGTCCACCTCGCCGAGTGCACCATCAGCGCGCGCACCGCCTCGGGCCAGAGCCCCGGGTAGCGCGCGGTCAACTGAGCGGCCATGCGCGACGCCAGCGCCGCGGCCGCGCTCGTGTCACCGAAGGCCTGGAAGGGCTCGATGATGGATTGGAAATGCGTGGTGAGCAGGCGCAGGGAATCGGGCGTTTCGAGCGCGCCGGCGGGGCTGGCGGCGAGATTGCCACCCTCCATCACGATCTCCGGCTTGAGCGGCCACAACGGGCCCCAGTTCAACGACGTCGTGCTGCTTGGACCCAGCCCTCCATCTGGCGCAAGGGGCTGCCATCCACGGTGCTCCGGCTCCGTGAGATGCACCTTGCTGGTGCAGGCTCCGACGGTGACTGCGTTCCACGCCTGCCCGGGGTCGTGGATGGCGTCGGTGAGATTTCCGTCCGGATACTCCGCCGCGGAGACGGGGCGGCTGTTGCCGACGCTCACGAACATGAGCCGCCGAACGTCGACCGGATCGGACTCCCAGCAGCGCTGATCGACCTCCGCAGACCACGCCGAGGGCATGCCTCGATCGCGCCCCTCCGGGGTCGTCACCGCGAGGCAGTGCACCCGCCGACGGAAGGGATCGACGATCTCCGGGCGCGAGATCCCTTGCGTCATGATCGCGCCGTGGGGTTGGCCCGATTCAGGCGCGTCCCGACGAAAGACCTTCGAGGACTCAAGGCGGTGGGTGAGATGGATCGGGCCCGTGGATGCGCCCACCTCGGCGAGGTCGCCGTAGAGCGCGAGACCGGCCATCCCGGTGCCGTGATGCTCGTTGTCCTGAACGCCCCAGGCAGCGTTGACGGTGTGCATATCCGACTGCGCCAGAAGCGACTCGATGAGCGGATGGGCGCGGTTCACGCCGGTGTCGAGCAGGCACACGTAGGGGGCGTCCGGGGCCGGTGCGACGGCCCGCCCGCCGATCTCCCCGGCGATGCGACGGCGGTCGGCCAGTGGGAGCGCCTGGATGACCTCCGGCGGGGGCTTGGCGAGGCGAATCTCCGCGAGGCGGTCGAGCATTTCGGCCGAGGCGGTGAGAGCGCTTCGAAGAGCAACCGCGTGAAACACCACGCGGTCGAGGAAGGTGAGGTGGGTCGGGGAGAGTTCGACACCGGCACGCTCCGCGATCCCACGAAAACGGTTGGCGGCGACCGACGCGGGCTCTCCCTCCACGACGACCCAGAGCTCCCAGCGACGCGGCGCCGGATCATCATCGGGGAGGTCAATCGTGTCGGTCCACCGCGAGGCCAGCGACGCGGGGGTAATCGAGACGATCGGGGCGATGAGCTTGTTGTTGCTGGGCGTCCCCCCGTCGTTGTCCTTCGCGGGGTCGCTGTACGCATCCAGCTTTCCGCGAAACGCGTCCTTCTTACCGGGACGCACCGCGATCGTTGCGTAAGGCCGCCCCGCCACCTCGCGCACCGCCAGGAGTCGCAGGCCTTGCTTGGGGCTCTCCAAACTCTTGAGTGCGAGCTCTTGACCAGGAGCGATCTGGAGTTCGACGACCACCCGATCGGGCGCCGCGCGGCCCTCCCGCACAGCCTCCTCCCTCGCGGCCTTCCACGCGGCCCCGTATTCGGAGCGTAGGTGACGTGCGTGCTCCTCCCGATCGGCGCGAAGAGGCTCGTCGTCCCCTCCGCCTCCCGCGGGCCGCGCGCTGTAGTCGATGCGCTCGGGCTTGCGGATCACGAGCAGGTGAGCCTGCTCCCCGCGGACTCCCGGCGCCCCATTCGTCCCTGACCCGGTCCCGGTAGCCATGCCCCTCCCCCTGCCCCGACCTCTACAGCCGAAGCTTGGCCTTTCGCTCGCGCAGCGCTTCGACGATCTCCTCGGCAGCGACGGCATCGCGCTCATCGAGCACCAGGCCCTTCGCCACGTCGTCGCAGGCCCCGACGATCTCCGCGCAGTTCAACCCGTCCGCGGCCGTCGCGATCTTCTCCCAGGCCAACCCATCGAGGTCCATCGACGAGAGCCTCGTCCGCACGACCCGCTCGGCCATCTGCGCGTCGGGCAGGCCGTACTCGATCACGTCGTCGAAGCGACGGAACAACGCGCGGTCGAGCAACTCAGGGTGGTTCGTTGCAGCCACGATGACGCTCGTCGACCGCTCCTGTTCGAGAAACTGCAGGAACGAGTTGAGCACGCGGCGGATCTCTCCGACGTCGTTGGTCGCCGCGCGCCGGCCGCCGATCGCGTCGAACTCGTCGAAGAGGTAGATCCCGCGGGTCTTCTCGAGCGCGTCGAAGACCATCCTCAGCTTCGCCGCCGTCTCCCCCATGAACTTCGTGATGAGCCCGTCGAACTGGACGGTGAGCAGCGGCAGCCGCATCTCGCCCGCAAGGGCGGCGGCGGTCATGGTCTTGCCCGAGCCCGGGGGGCCGACGAGGAGGACGCGGTTGCGCGGCCTGAGACCGTTCTCGCGCAATCGCTCGCCCTGCCGTTGCTCTCGGAGCAGCCGCTCCAGCTGCCGCCGCGCCACATCGCCGACGACCATCTCGTCCAACCGCACGCGCGGATAGCTAGCCGCCAGAATCCCCGCGAGCTCACCGCGAGGCTGCGCGACCATCACAGGCGTCGCGCGAGGTCGGGCGACCTCGGGCACCGCGCGCGCTGCATCGACCAGGGTGCGCAGCTCCTGCGCGAGGTTGCCGTGCCCCTGCCGCGCGGCGTGGGCGGCGACCTGGAGCGCGACCGCGTAGAAGAGCTCGTCGTCCCCGTCGCCGTGGCTCTTCAGCAGAGCCTTGATCTGTTCTGCGGTGGCCATGGTCGTCGAGTTCCTGCGAACTCTCCCAAGGTTTCACGCTGGGGTCGCGTCACGCAACAAATGCCCGACGACGCCGTGACGTTCGCTGTCCGCCTTCGATGCGTAGGCCGGGAGAACCTCCCGCAATCGGCCTCCGATACCCTGCGCTTGAGGCCTGCGGCGACACGCGCTGCGAGGCCGCTGTCGCCCTCGTGCGAAACCAGAATTTCCACGAACACCAGACAACATGCCTCAGCCCGTTGACGCAGCTCCGAGCTCACACCCGCGGGCTCAAGTCGATGGCCGCCTGGCGCAGCCACTCGCGATCGCGCTCCCCGTCGACCTCGTTGAAGCGCTGTCGCAGCCGTGCGAGCAACTGCTCCTGCTCAGGCTGGCCGAGCGCAAGCCGGTAGAGGTCCAGCTCGGCCTGCAACCGCAAGCACCGATCCCACTGGTTGGAGAACGAGGCGACGAGCAGCGTGCGACGCAGGGTGGCCCCGTCGAAATGCCACCATGGCTCGATCCCCGATCCTGACGGCGGAGGCTCGAAGCGCTGTGCGATCGAGTGCCAGGGGCTGCGAGACGCATCGAGCTCGCGAACCGGTGTACGCGCCCCGAGCGCCACACGCACCGCGAGGCTGCCGTGCCGGTTGAGGCGTCCGTCGCGTTGCTCGAGATCGACGGGGTTGTCCGGGAGATCCCAGTGCACGAGGTGCCGGGCCCATCGGTGAAAGTCCAGGCCCTCCTGTCCGATCGACGTGGTCACCAGCACCATCGGACGAAAGGGTGAGTTGAACGCCGCGCGCACGTGATCGGCGCGAGGCGCCCCCGACTCGTCGTCCGTCGTCGTGAGGCCGTACGCCAACGCGGCGTGGCAGCGCAGCTTCATCGCATCCCCGGTCTCGCCGAGCCGGCTCACGTCCAGACGGGTCTCCTTGAGAGCGAGCACATCTCGGAGCGCGGCGAGCGCTTCCGCCGCCCCTCTCGACGCGGGCCGGGTCGTGCCCAGGCCCTGCTCCACGGCGAGGAACTCGTCGAGTACGGCCTCGAGGTTTCCGTGCCACGCGGCGAGTCGGATCGCTGCGCTGGCGTGGCCGGCGCGCTTGTATCGCTGTTTGAACGCGACGATCCACTCGGGCGTGTCGAGATAGCGACACAGGGCGAGCGCCGACTCCAGCAGGCTGGAAGCTCTGTCGGCTCGCTCGTCCCTGGTCGCGAGGTGGAACACACGACGCGCGGCGCGCACGAGCATTGGACCCGGACCCGCGACCGCGATCTCCGCGAGCTCGTCGAGTTCCCGCTCTCCTGGTGCCCTCACCCCATCGTCCGGCACGTCGAAGAGGGACTCGTTGAGGCCGAGCCTCCGCCACTGTCTGAGCGAGGCCTCGAAGGCCACCCATTCGGGCGACCGATGCCGGCGTTCGAGGCGGACGATCCAGCGCCAGACCGATTCGCGCTCGACCTTCGCCGTCGCCGTACCAAGAAGCTCCACGAGGCGCTCGCGGGCGGACGCCACCGCCGCTTCGCGCGAGAGCGGCCCCTCCGCTTCGACGGCGAGCGCCAACGGATCCACGACGGAAGCGAGCGTCGGCCACGGGAGGAACATCGCGATCCGACTGCACCAGGTCGGCCCCGACCCCACCGTGAAGGAGGGGCTTGGAAGCGGCTGGAGGTTGGCGCGAAGAGCGGCCGCTCCCGCAGGCGCCGCAACGTCCGCGCCCTCCGCGCGCGCGCTGCGGCTCCTCCAATCGTAGGGCTGCCGACTCGTCCGGGCGCTTCCGTGTTGCAGCAGGGCCCGCTCCGCCTCGTAGCTCAGAAGGGTCGCGACCGCCCGGGGGACGGCCCGAAACCTCGAGAAGACCAGCGCCTTTGAGGGTGGGCCCGACGAGTGGGTCGAGAGAAACGGCGCTCCGAGCGTCCACCAGGGACAGGATGGGGGAATCCACGGGAGGCCGAGCACGTCGGCGGGGAGGGCGTCGAGGAGACCCCGAAGGCGCGTGTGCGGATACTGGCCGTCGCCGAACGCGCGGTAGGAGCGGAGAGCACCGAAACGCAGACGGAAGCCGCCCTCACCGCGAGGGACGGCAGCCCGGGTCGCGTCCCGGCTCAGCACATACTCCCTGCCCATGGTCTGGAGAGGGAGCGGGACCGACGACCAGAACGGCTCCGCCATGCTCCGGTGCTGGGCCGCGCACGACGCGATGAGGTGACGAAAGCCGCGCAGCTCGACCGGCGAGAGCCGCACGTCGTGCCGCCGGATGCGCGGCGGCTGGTAGACCCCTCGCAGGAGCCTCGAGCGCTCCGTTCGCACCATCACCGCGCGCAGTCGATCCTCCAACGCCTGCTTCGCGCCGAGCAGCGCCGCGAGGTCGGGGTCACCACGCTCGAGGGCCTCGCGGTATCGGGCGAAGTCGCTCTTCAGCGCCTTCGATTCGGCCGCCCCGCGCGACGCGTAGAGAAACTCCAGGAGCCTGTAGAACTCGTGATGGTGCTGCTGCGCCTCCACCGAGCGGGCGTACATCCGGTAGGGCGTCGCCGAGAGCATCAGTACCCGGGAACGCAGGGTGTCCTCGACCGGTCCCCCCAGGAGCGCATCGACGATCTCTCGCGCCTGGACGTCCTTGTCAGAGACGTCGGCGGTCTCCTCGTCGCCCGCGGCGTCCATCGGAAGCACGCTGAAGAAGCGCTGAAACTCGTCGAACACGACGAGGTCGGGCTTGATCCGTCCGACGATCGACAGCGTGAACGCCGCGCGGAGCTTCGCGACGAAGGCGCGGTTGCTCGCGACGTCGCAGAGGCCGCTCCGGACGTGCTCCTCCAGCTCGACGCCCCGGGCCCGGTGACGAAATGCGCACATCGCCCGCGCTCGAAAGTCCGCGCACATCCGATCGTCGAACCACTGTGGCACCTTCGAGGACGACCACTCGTACCCCCATGCCTTGGGGCCGGCCCCCACGCGAAACGCCTCGATGAGCCACGGGTAGGCCCTGTAGCCGAAGGTTCGTGCCACGCAGCGCGCGAGCACCTGACGCTCCCTGATGACCCCCGTGCCTGGCGTGAATGAGGTGCCCGGGGTCACCGTGTACAGGAGGAAACGCGTGGGCAGCGCCGGGTCAGCCACGTTGAGAATCCCGCTCAGGCGCTCTGCCTGGACGTGGGCGCGCTCTCGTTCCTTCTCGTCGAGGAGAACGTCTCGGATGCGACCCTCGTTCTGCGACGCGATCGACAGGCTCGAGCAGATGTAGAACACCCGGTATGGTCCCGGGCCGCGGTGCCGGCGCGAGAGCTCGTCGACGACGCCCTGCGCAACGAAGGTCTTCCCGAGCCCCACCTCGTCGGCCACCAGGAGCCGACCGGAGCCCTGAGGGTCGGTGAGGCGCTCCACCGCCCAGCGCACGGTCGCGTCCTGAAAGGGCTTTCTTCCGCGCGCGCTCACGAGGCCACGAGGCCCTTCTCGATCGCGTCCCACGCCTCCCAGAGCTCCCGCAGAGCGGGGTCTTCGGCCGCCCCTCGGGCACGCTGGTACGACCCGATCGCGCGTCCCAGCTGCTCGCGCAGCGAGTCGATCCGGACCGCGTCGCGGCGTGAGAAGGCCCGCAGGAGCAGCTCGAGCGAGAGACCGCTCCGGTCGTCGACCCGCACCCCCGATCCATCGCCCGCCATCACACTTGGATCGGCCGGATCGCCGTCACCGTCATCGTGCCCAGGATCCAGCAGCCCGTTCAGGAACGCCATGAACTGACGCGGGCCAAGGGCTTCCGCGATCGCCTCGTCGTCGCGCCGCGCATCGATCGCAGGCTCCACCACCACCGACTGTACCCACACGCTCTCGACCCGGGTCGTGCCGCTCGTCACCGCGATGCGGAGCACGACGAGTGCGCTTCGCTCAGCGGCGCGACAAGCGCCCAACTGCACTTCGCTCTCGCCTGAAGTCCAGGCGACCGGCGCCTCGGGCACGCCGAGTCTCGAGACTGAGAGTTTCACATCGTCGACTGGCGCGACCGTGGCCGTCACCGACAGGATCAATGGCGCGGGCGCACGAAGTCGGGTTGGCTCCATCGTGTCGTCGAGGGTCAGCGGAGTGATCGCGAGGAGCCCCCTCAGTTCGTCGAGCGCGACCTCGAGCGCGAGGCGCGTCTCCTCGGCGGACGTGGGGGCGACGACGTCCGTGGCCTCGAAGGTCGCGGCGAGGCGGCTCCACTCCCACAGCGATTCGCCCGCGTCAGTGCGCCCGCGGAGCTTCACCCAGGCCTCGGCGTTCCTGCCGGTCCAGCCGCGGCCCGAGAGGTTGGCGCTGCCCACCAGGACCGTGAGGTCGTTCTTTCAGCCCCTCCACCCTCGTTGATGGCGTGACGCGCTTCGTCGTTCACGCTGCGTGATGGGATAAAGCAACGGCCCCTCGCCGAGCGTGAATGCCCGGATCGAGAGGCCGCTACCCTCCTGGTTGCTA
>Ga0247843_1005924_pt1 | contig 16464 bp, 12 predicted proteins | sample LaCruzMarch2017__FD_192420 | JGI IMG/M metagenome (GOLD analysis project Ga0247843, IMG submission 192420) | Freshwater microbial communities from meromictic Lake La Cruz, Castile-La Mancha, Spain - LaCruzMarch2017_8m | ecosystem: Environmental > Aquatic > Freshwater > Lake | place: Spain... | reverse complement strand
CACCCAATGAGTTGCCTAAATAATCAGCAACAGTCATTTGTTTACTTGATTGGTTTTTTAAAAAATATGGGTTTAAGAAATTGTCGGAGGAATGTTTGTGACCTATAAGAAAAAAACGTTTTCTGGCTTGTGGAACACCGCAATAACTTGCGTCTAATACCTGATATGAAATTCCATATCCTGCTTTTTTGAAAATCTGTAATGCTTCTTTTAGTATGCGACTTTTCATAATTCGCTCAACATTTTCCATTACAAACCATTCAGGTTTTGCTGTTGCAACAATATTGGCGTATGATACTGTTAGGTCGGCACGACCTAATGTTTCATCTCTTTTACCTGCACTTGAAAAGTCTTGACAAGGAGGACCTCCAATAATCATTTGAGGCTTTAGACTTTTTACAAATTTCAGTCCTTCTTCGCTTCCTAAGTCTGTGTCGTAAATTGGATGATTAAAATTTTCTCTGTAAACTTTGACTGCGGGTTCCCATTTGTCAAATGCAGCTAATATCTCAAACCCTGCGTTTTGAAAACCAAGTGATAAACCACCACAACCAGAAAATAAGTCTACAATTTCCATTATGTAAATAATTCAGGTGAGTTGTAAATTATTGCATCAAATCTTCTTTCTGGACTTAATAGATTTTGTCCACCACCAAGAATGATTTTTTTAATTTCCTTTTGTTCAATTCTTGGTTTTGTGAGTTCAGGGCAGGTCATATAATGATGCGTAACTCGTCCACTAACAGCAAATGCCTTATCGTTTTTTGTATTATAAGAAAGTTCGTCAATGATTTTATGATGATTAATTTGCCCTTGGTTTGCGAAGTCATATAACATTTTAAAAAGCCAAATTATAGTTCTGATTTGTCTAGTTATTTTATTTGCTTCTGACAACTCACCTCTGGCAACATCAACAAAAAGTTGGGTAAAAGCAAAATTTGACCAAACAAAAACATCTAAGCAGTTGTCTGCTAATTTTGGAGATTTTACATTTGTTTTCCAAATGGGTTGCATTAATATTGGTTCTTGTTTTTCGATAACCGAAAGCACAATTGTGTCAATTGCAGAAATCATTTCAGTTATGAAAGGCCAAACAGAAGCACCATCAGTCCAGTCAGTAATTTTGTCAAACTTCTTGCCTATAAGAGTTGCTAAGCCTTTCTTGTTGTCTTTGAAGTTTTCTACAATGCTACAAGCTAAATAAACTATCGTATCGGGTCGAATAACAATTTCACAACCGTAATATTCTTCGCTTAGATTACAAGTTGAGTTATCGGGTAATGCAGTTAGTTTTACTTCTATTGGTCGTAAACATTGTCCGTTACTTCTTAATTGAGTTACCAAATCAACTCTCGGAAGGCTTCCTATTACTAATTGCTGATATGGAGTATAAGGACTTTCGAATGAAAAGAATAAATCGTCCGAGTTTGGTTTTATACCAAAGAGTTGTTCCGTTGAGATTTTCCCGTGTTTAACTTTTAATTCTTTGTCAAGGTACAAATACACATTGTCTAAGCCCTTTGAGGATAGAAAATTTGTCAAACCCGCTGGGAATGAAGAATTAAATTGATTCTTGCCCCAAGTGTCGGCTTGTGTAAAGTCTCTGTTTGAATATGTTACTCCGAATAGTCCGGCTTTTGGTTTTGCCATTACTTTTTTAATATACGTCAAATTTAGTAAAAATGCTGCTTTCTCTTTATTGAAAAGTCTATTATTTGTCAACCGTTTTTATCTTGTTCTGTCTGTTTTTTAGCCTTGCACCTAACTCTGTAATATACGCATGTTTTGCATTTTCTCTATTTTATCAAAATGTTGATAAGCAATACAATAAGCTGAAAATACAAAGAATGCGCATGTTTGATAGTGGGCTAAAAATACACAAAATGCGCAGTACAGTTACAGGCTGTCTAAGGGGCTTTTTACTTTTTTGGTATCTCTATTGGTTACTTTGGCATAGATAAGGGTTGTACTAATATCTGCATGGCCCAATAGCTTTTGTATATGCCCAATGTCGGTGCCCGCTTCCATAAGGTGGGTGGCGTAGGAGTGGCGCAGGCCATGTATGCCTATTTCTTTGTTAATCTTGGCTTTGGCCATGGCTTGTTTGAACACTGCTTGGGCACTACGCGTGCTATATTGCCCACCATATTGGCCTTCGAAGAGGTATTCTTTGGGGCGATATTCTTTGAAGTAGTCGCGCAGTTGGTCGAGTATGCTTTCGGGTAGGTTTACGTAGCGGTCTTTTTTGCCCTTAGCTTTTTCAATAAGGCATTGCATGTTGCCACTGTCTATATGGGTTATTTTGAGAGCTACAATTTCGGACACCCGCAAGCCCATTCCGTAGCACATTTTGAGCATGGTGTTGTGCTTGAGGTTGGTGGTGGCTTCAAACAGTTTTTTCACATCGCGTGGGCTAATGTGCTTGGGTAATGTACTGTGTTTCTTTGGGCGAGGTATTTCGGCAAAGAATTGTTCGCGGTTCAATACCTGCTCAAAGTAAAATTTAATGGCGTTAAGGCGGCTATGCAAACGCGCTTCGCTCAATTTTAATTCTGTGGTGCAATACAGCATGTAGCTGCGCAGGCGCTCAGGAGTGAGGGTGTCTACATGCACATCGCCCAACAAAAGGAGCAGTTGTGCAAATTCGTTTCGGTAGGTAGTTTCGGTATTTTGGCTGTAGCCTTTGAGGCGAATGGTGTCTATAAACCGCTGCAGGGCGGGTTGATTTGCTCCCTTTATTTTGGCCAGTGCGGCTTTGCCACACTCACGGGGCGGTAGCTTAAATTGCTGGCGATAGTGGTCGTTATCTTTCACGTACCACGCCTTTTGGCTTTGGCTCCAGCGCACACCTACCAGCTTGCGCACACGGGCTTGAAGCTCGGCATTGCGCTCAAATCGAATAAAAATAACATGCTCATCGCGCAGCACGCCAAGTTCGAATGTGACGGTTGGAAGAGGTGCGGTTTCCATGGCACCAATTTAATTGGTTTTTAGATTTCATATGTCAGACCATAGTCCATAGACCATAGTCCACTGGGTAGGTACTATCGTCTATCGTCAGTCGACTATGGTCTTAGAAAAAAAAGCCCCACCACTGCGCTAATGCGCAGGGCAGGGCTTGGGTGCATGGTAGCACGTTGAGTTGGTTTACCAGCACATTTTGCTTACGGGCTCACTAAGGTCGCCCACGCCCTGGGCGTTGATGCCGAACATGGTAGCATAATACGTGGTGCCGGAGGTTAGGCCAGCAAATTTTTTTTTTCGCGTTTTGTTAAAGTCGATAACGGCAGCAGGCGCTACGGTGGCCAATGGTTGGGTGGTGCCGTTGTCGTTTTCGAGCACTATTTGGCCATCTACCACAATCATGTTAGCAGGGGTAGGTTCGTTGGGTGTAAGGATGCAGATGTAGGAGTCTACATACGCTTGTTTTTTACACTCTACGAGTAATTGACCTGGGTTTCCACGTGTTATCACTACATTATCAATAATAACTGGCGCTGGTGCCTCACTTGGAGTGCCTTTGGTGGCCACAAATCCTGCATTGGTGATTATGTTCACATCGCCATTGGCTATATTGTCTACATATGTGGCCATGGTGTCCATGGCATTTGTTAGTGCTATGTCGGCCAAGTTGTAGTTGCCTCGTTGCCCAGAGCCTCCATTTTGGTAGATACCATAGGTGGTTACGAAGTTGTCTATAAACCCTTGAAACGCCAATTCGGTGATGGGCGGAGTAGGGAAGGTTACGTTGTCGGAATAAATTCCGTTTTTAACCGCTACCGCAGGCGTATCTAATTGACCTTGAGGTAGATTGTGGTAAGCTGTTCGCTTGCATTTAATTTTTGCCATGGTGATGGTTTTTTAGTGGTTAGTTATTGGTTTGAATGTTGGGTTTAGTCGATTTTTTTGATTTAAATTGAATGTGGCTTTGTCTGTAGCTTTTTAGGTTTTGGCTGCGACTTATAAGGCTTAGTCTGTAGCTTTTAAGGCTTATTCCGTAGCTTTTAAAGCCTTGTTTGCGGCTCATAAGGCTTAGTCCGTAGGGCATAAGGCTTAGTTTGTGGCTTTTAAGGCTTAGTCTGTCGCTCATAAGGTTTTGTCTTTGGCTTTTAAGGCTTTGCCCGTAGCTTATAAGGCTTTGTCTGCGGCTTTTAAGGCTTTGTCTTCGGCTTTTAAGGCGTTGTCCGTAGGTTATAAGGGTAAGTGCGATTTTTGGTCGTTGTATAGGCCAATACATCAGCGCCTTGGAATGGGGTATGCGGATACGTCAAAGAACTCGACAAAGGTGTGGGACGGCCAAACGCTTATGCAAGCAACTACCTACAGTTGGTAGGTTTTGGGCTACACTTGGTAATAACAAAGTGCTAGTTGGTAAAAACGACAGAGATTAAACGCCTTTTTGAAGGGTGGTTTAGTAGGCGTTGGCCTTGACATAGGCTATAAAATCGGCATATTTGCTTCTGCTTATGTGGAATTTTTTATCCAACAAATACTCTAAGCGTAGGGTGCGATCGTCTTCAATCGATGATAAATAGAGGAGGTTGACAATGGTGCCTACATGTATGCAATAGAGCGCATTAAAAGGCTGGCACGAAATGCTAGTGAGGGTGCGGTCGATGTTTTTGTGAAGCTCGCATTTGCCATTTCTTAGAAATGCTAAATTCACCTGTCTATCGTGGGTGCAGATGTAAAGAATGTCGTGAAAAGCAACCAGTTTTGTGGATTTTTCGTGCCGATAGCACAATTTTGGAATACTGGGATGCCACGCATTATGCGTGTTTTCGAAGGGGGTTTGGTTGGCCATGGCTTCGTGCTAGGAAGAAACAACACATCGCAAACGTTAGTTTTGCTTTTTATGTTACAAACGGACAATTTTAGTAGCCTAGAAAGGCAGTGCTTATCGGCCTTGTGGGAAGTGAAAATTAGTTGTGCTTTATGTTTACCACCCCTCCAAAGGAGGGGAATTACGAGTCGTGTTTAAACTGGTGGTTCTACATATACAGCAACGCCCGCTACCGAAGCCAATTCCCCTCCTTTGGAGGGGTGCCTTTAGGCGGGGTGGTTTTACATATACAGCAGCACCCACCACCGAAGCCAATTCCCCTCCTTTGAAGGGGTGCCCGTAGGGCGGGGTGGTTCTTTACTAGCAGCCATAAACCAAACCTAAACATCGGCATTTTCCACCCCAAACTCCTGCACAATGTAGTTTGCCAAGCTCTGCATGGCAGAACCCAGATTTTTCTTCACAGCGTCATCGCCAATACGGAATACTCTTAGCCCTAAACGTTCAAAATACAATTGCCTTTGTAGGTCATATTCTTCTTTACCATCGTGGCTTATGCCATCTATTTCTACCACCAGACCAAGGGCTTTTGCATAAAAGTCTACAATGTAATTTCCAATAATGCGTTGACGGTCAAAGTCTATGGTATAAAATGTTCCCCTATGTACTTGTTGCCAAAACAGCACCTCCGATAAAATGCGTGCCTTGCGTTTATCCTTCGCCAACTGATTTAAAGCTGGGTTGTGAGGTAGATTGGCAATAAAATTTTTTCGGATAGGAGTGTTGTTTATTACAGTTAGAATTTCTGTTGGCATTGTAGGTAAGGTTTTACTTATTCGTCATGTTGAATGGGAAATTCATTTGCAGTAATTCCCGTCCTTGAAATGTGATGAGGATTGAAAAGCACACAACGGGATTTGATGATTAAAATCAGCGTTATTGTAGGGTAAATGTATTGAAATGGTGGTTTTTAATAACCACCCCACCCTACGGGCACCCCTCCAAAGGAGGGGAATTACGAATCGTGCTTAAATAAGTGAGTTATTGTGCTGAGCCAATTCCCCTCCTTTGGAAGGAAATTACGAGTCGTGCGCACAGAGGTCAGTTATCCTGCTGAGCCAATTCCCCTCCTTTGGAGGGGTGCCTTTAGGCGGGGTGGTTCTGCATATACAGAAACACCAGTCACCGAAGCCAATTCCCCTCCTTTGGAGGGGTGGTCGCAGACCGGGGTGGTTTTTTTCAATTGGTTTGGACTTACACTAATATGCACCACCCCACCCTTCGGGCACCCCTCCATGGGAGGGGAATTGGCAGGCGCAATAAGGCTGGTGGTAGAATTGCTTGCGCGATTAGTTATCGCAATTAAAGCTTCGAAATTGGATTGAACTTTCTAATGTGTGCAAATTATACACTTGGTTACTGTTCACCCTTCGAAGCATTTTATGCTTCACATAGTTCCTTCAACTTGTCGAGTGCCTTAGGGTACGCCTCGTTCATATAGGTTACAAATTCTTCGGTTGTGTCTAGGTGAACAGTAACGGTGGTAACTCCGTTGTTTTCTTCAAACGTATAATTTTCAAACCCATTGGCCCACTTTTCCACGTCTGGTCCTTCGGTAATTTCTACACCAGCTTGCACCAGTCCGTAATGCCGAATGGAAACAAAGCGGTAGGGGATATTGTCGGCAATCTCCGAAACCATACCGCCTTTTTCTCCCTGTTCATCGGTGCCTAAAAACAGAATTTTGCTGCCTTTATCCCAACTGCCTTCATAGGTAGATGTAGGGTTAAACAAAGCAGTCCATTGTTCGTAGGTAGCTTTACTGGTTATTCCCAGCATTGCATCATACACCTTTTTTGCTGGTGCGGTTATGCTTATAGTGAAGGTTATTCTTTTCATAGTCATGAGGTGGTTTTTTTGATGAGGGATTAATGTCTTAAAATCTTTTCCATCGTTCTCCCCTTTGCCAATTCGTCCACTAATTTATCAAGATACCTTACGTGTTTGGTGAGGGGATTTTCAATTTCTTCTATGCGATACCCACAGATTACCCCAGTAATCAAGCTAGCGTTGGGGTTCAAAGTTGCTTGCTTAAAGAATGTTTCAAATGTCGCATTCTCGGCAATGAGTTCAAGTACGTTTTCAGTGTCAAAACCTGTAAGCCATTCAATTACCTGATGCAATTCTTCTTTTGTCCTGCCTTTACGCTCCACTTTGGTTACATAATGGGGGTAGACAGAGGCAAAAGTCAATTTTGCCATGCGTTCGTTATGTTCGGGTGATGGGTTCATTTTAGAGCAGTCGTTCTAGTTTGCCTTTTCGTTTCACAATGTTTTTGTAGTCCCATTGCAGTTCTGTTGATTTTTGAAGCCAACGAATCAGGTCGTTGGTGTTTATTTCCGAGAGGCTGGTATAAAAAATGGAAGCGTCTTTAAACTTCCCTCCTCTAACGTTTAGGGCTTCTTCGTCAAAGTCGGCACCGCTCCAAAACATGAGTCGAATGCCCTTTTTTTGTTTGCTATAACCCACAATTGGGTTGCCGTTCAAAAACCAAACGGGGTGAGCGTGCCAAACTTTATGTTCAGCCGTAGGCAAGGCGTTTCCGATTTTTGTGGCCAGTAGGTCGCAAATCTCTTGGTCTGTTGCCGTCTGTTGGTTATTGTAGGCTATGATTTCTTCGTTCATCTCGATTTTCGTTGTGGCGGTTTATCATGGCCGCAAACGGCACCTAAAAAACCATCGCTAAAGATTTGGAAATATTTCCGTAGCAGCAAAAGAGGGCAGTGGTTGGTTGCTTTTGCGTTCTTAGGCTTTGGAACTCTAGAGTGTGAGCGACTCTCTCTCCGTCAACGCAGGTTGATGGGGCGAGCGAATTAATTGGCAGCAAGTTTGTTGTCAATCTGAAGGTCAGACCCGCTCCTTGTTTGTTTTATTCGGAAACAATATTTGCAATGACCTTAGACATCAACAAGGTAGATGAGGTTAAGTAGTCAAAGTTGATGGTGGCATAGGTGTCGCCTGACTGATGATAATAAGGGGTTGTATCTCCATTTATGTATTCTTCGGTAAGTCCGATTGCTTTAAATCCACGGTTTCTAAACGCGGAGTGGTCTGTGGAACCTGTCATAGTTACATGAACAGGAATACCAAGTTCTGAAGCTGTTTCCTGATATATTACTTTAAGACTGTCTGTTGGTAATTCTAATTCTATTGCTCTGTCTCCATCGTTGTCCCAACCCATTTGGTCAACAGTGTGAACTGAATGAACATTTAAACTATCCAATAGTATTTTATCGGCAAACATGCGGCTACCTGTCAGGTATAATTCTTCATGGTCAAAAAAAACGAACATTACGTGTTTATTTCTGAACTTAACTTTTTTGAGTTCCTTTATAAGTCCAAAAATCATTGCAACTCCTGAAGCATTATCGTTTGCACCTGGCGACCCAGAAACAGCATCGTAATGAGCACCAACAATGATGTACTCAGTTGAACCTACTGTAGCAGGTAGAGTTGCATAAATGTTAGTGCCTGTAAGTCCACTAACAGAAACATAGTTGTGTTCTAAAGGTGTTTGTGAAAGTAAATTTATCAGTCCTTTCAGATATATTCTCACTTTAACTTTTTCCGATTCTGCACTTCTGCCCGCAATAATGTCTCCATTTTCAATGGTATCATTTCCTGTAAGTATGGAAATGATTTCTGTCTGCTGAACTTTTTCATCGTTGTTTGGCATGTCAGGTATAATGACATCAGTGTCTTTAGAGCAAGCAGCAATGAAACAAATTAAAAAGCCAAACAATACTTTTCTCATGGCAGTCCAAAAGGTCATTTGATGTAAAGATTGTTTTCTCAATTTGTTATTGTCTTTGTTTGGGGGAAGTTGTAGTGCTGGGTGTTTGTGCGTCTGAAAAAACACAAGAAAACGCAAGTGTTGCGAAGCCTTTCTTCCCCGTTATTTTTTCTTTAACCACACACTAAGCTGCATGCCTGTGTTGGTGTATTTCATATAGGGTTTCAATAGATAATCAGCAAGTTTGGGCATGTAGGTTTGACACACATAAAACTCATGAAATGCCACTTCATACTGATGTTTTTGGGCATGGGCCTGAAAAGATGCCAACCCAAATTCATACAAATGATAGGGGTCGTGCATGGGGCTAATGTTGGCCACATAGTCGGTGCCCACAAGGCGATAATAGAAATTAACCAGTTTGTTGATAAGCCAATGGGATGATGGCACCTGAATATAAATAATGCCCTCAGGTTTTAGCCATTTCATAGCCATTTCTATAGATTGGGCTGGATTGTAGAGATGTTCCAACACGGCACCAAAGGATATGAAATCGAACGAATTCTCGGGATAATCCATATCCTCAATCATACCCAATTTTAGTTTGTCAGCAGGAATGCCCATGCGCGAAATAGCCCTTTCGTAGAATGGTTTGGAGGGTTCAAATCCGTAGGCGTCCAATCCAGCTTTGGTTAACGCAATCATGCCCTTGCCCAGTCCTGCACCAATGTCAAGCGATTTCATGCCATCCTTAAAATCTACCAGCCCTTTGAAAATGGCAATTTCGCCCTTCATATAGTTTTCGTTGGGAACAAAATAATGTTCCTTCCAGTAGTTTTCGGGTGGCACCCCATAGTGGTCTTGCAAATCGAATGGCACAGGCTGAGGATTGGCATATACCAAACTGCACGAGCTGCACTGCGCCACACTGGTGGCAATACCAACTTTGATTTTAGGATTGCGCCCTTGCGACCTGTTTAATCTTCTGCCCAAAACTTTGTGGCTTGCAGTTGGCGACCCGCACATATTGCATTGGTCGATGTAATTGAAATAATAGCGCAACTTCTTGTTCATACCACAGGGTTTTGTTTTCCAGATAGGGAGAACACATGTGCCAAAAATAGCGGTTTTAGTACCGAAGTCAATTCCCTTGCAAAGGAGGGGTGCTGCAAGGCGCATTGGGCGTGGTGACTAGCTTGAAAGGTTTTTGGAACGATAATTCCGATTCCAATTCCGAAGCTTCGAAATTGGGGGGGTGTTTACAGCAAAAAAAAGGCCCCTTTCGGAGCCTCTTTTTTATAGCACAAAATCGAAGGGTGTTATTTGATGACCTGAATTTTGCGGGTAACCACCGATGTTTCGTCCACTACGCTAATGATGTACTGTCCGTTTTCTACATTCAATTGAATGTCTTTTTTGAAATTGGTAGAGACGTTCACCTTTTCGCTGTACACCATTCTACCTGTAATATCTACCACGCTGATGGTAGCATTGGTATTGTCGCCCGTCATTTCTACACGAATAGCACCAGTAGTTGGGTTGGGGTATAGGTTAAGATTCAAGGATTGCTCGCTAATACCAGCTGGGCATGATGGGTCGGAAGCAGGCAAGAACGTAACTACAATAGAATCGGCAGAAATGGCACAAGGATCGCCTAGGGCATCTAACGAAAGTTGGAAAAACACCCATTCTCCTACCAAAGGAGGAAGGCTATTGGCGCTAAGCACGCCACCCAAGTCGCTATCGAGTGTAGTGGGCAAGGTTACGCCAGTAATGGTAACCGACTGACCGTTATTGCCACCAGTAGCACCAGCACCTGGAAATACTAAAATGCCAAAACCACCATCACCAGATTCTGCACCATCAGTAGCAAAAGCAACTGGTGCGCCTGGGCATACTGTGGCTGGAGATGCAGAAACATCTAATACACCTTCAATACAAGCACCGCATTGTACAGCATTTACACCACACTCAACCGTTGGGTTTCCGTTGTTTACTGCGAGCAAGGTTTCGCAGCTTGCCTGAGCAGGCGCATTGCCAGCAGCAGTTCCCATTTCGTTAATAAGGATAGTGTAGGTACCGCTTTGTGTAGCAGTCCATGCAATGGTGCATTGTGTGGCATGGGTTTGTCCTGAGGTTGCAGAAGCAACGTTATTGGCATCAATGGTAGTACCATCAGGTGCAAGAATGGTGATTTCTGGAATCCACGCACCAGCACCAGTTCCCGTACACATATCAAACACATAATCGAAACCAGCTTGCACATCAGTCAACGTGTAACCCTCTGAGCCATAAATGCCCACAGCAGCGCTAAAGCCTGCATCGGCAACTAGGCAAGAGGTTCCATTAAAGCAAGGTGCTGCGCCCAAATCATTATACGTATCGGCAGATAAAATGCAAGGAGTTGGTCCACCGCGAGCATCCAACACAGGTTGTGTTGAAGGTGCTACAGGCAATGCAACTGCAGTACCAGTGGCGCTAAGTACTGTTATTCCGTTTTCGAAACGCGGTTGTTTGTAGCGCGCTGTTTGTGCAGTTTGCGCAAAAGCCGATGTGCCAAGCAGCATAAGGCCAATCATGGTGTAAAATTTATTCATGTTCCTTTGGTTTTTAGGTGAGCAACAAATGTTAGGATAATTTTCGGAAATGGCGCTAAGGTGTTTTTTTTCGGAGAAGAGGAGGGGTTTTCTGAAAGTAATTGTTACTCACAGAAAAGCGGAGAACGAATCATTCGTAAATCATCATTCTTTAAAACCTGAAAATATACCCCGGTTTAACAATAAACCCAAGCACATCGGGATGGTCGAGGTTGGTGACGCGCCATGTGAAATTGATGCTGGCCACTTTGAGGATGTTCTCGATGCCAAAACCAACCTCAACATAGGGCGTTTTGGTGGTGGCAGTGCCCAGAGGCGGCATGTAGGTGTCCATGGGGTGGGTGGTGCTATTGCCGCCATAATAAGCCCGGGCAAACACCACTTCACGCAGTTTCAGTTTATTGAACCACGGAATGATGTTGAACAGCAAGCCATCGAAATGATGTTCTAAATGGAGGGCCACATAGCGGTCGCTGGCAAACTCCATAAAGTTGAGCAGGTTAAACGAATTGCTGTTGTTGAAAATGAGGGGATTGGCCGATGGATGATGCAACAGTGGCCAAGGTACATCGCCAAAAATCCAACCACCTTCGGCCAATATGTTCAGTTGCCCCAATCGGTTAAGACGCAAGCGATGCTCTACTTTTAGGCGCAGATGTTGGTAGGTAAATTGCCCATCCATATAGCCCTTGAACCCCGAAGTGATGTTGAAGGAAACCACCGGCTTTTCAGGTGGGAAAATGCCCGCAATGCCTTCTTCGTAGCCTCCCGGCAACACGCCAAGGCCGTGACTCCACCGCATAGTGAGACTAAAACCCGAATGGTGTATGGTTTGGCGGGCATCAGCTAGGGTTTGTCCTTCTTTTATAAATCCAGTGCCCAAATGGGTAAGCCCTTCGCTAAAGGCTTCGAGTTGGGTGGTGAACCCCAACATCCATTGCCGCTCGGCATAAGCACTGGCCCGTTCTTGCATGAGCCATAGACTTGATCCGCTTAGTTTGATAAATGAGTTGATGATATTGTCCAACGGTTGCACCGTGGGATGCCTACCAGGCTGCAGCATATCGTGCCTATAGTTGAGCCCAAAGGCGGTGTGTTTGCCATGCTTTTGCTCGGGACGAAAGTCAATGTCGAGGTAGCTTTTTAGCTTGCGGTCGCCAATTCCGTATGCCAAATAGCCACCCAACTGAATGGTTTTACTGAACTTATCTGAGGTGCGCAGTCCTAGTTTCACGCGGTGCCCTTCATATTTGTTGTAGGTGTAGAAGGTAAGAATATCGCCCAGCTCCACTGGACCCAAGGGCAGCCAGTTTTCGGCTATAGCGCGCAATACGGCCTCTGTGCGTTTCCAGCGGGGGTCGTTGCTCATGCGGTTCACCATGCCCACAAGGTTTTTCTCTTCCAGCGAAAAGGAATCGGGGCGGGCTTGCTGCCAAAATTCTTCGCTGCGCGCAGTGGCACTATCGCTAAACACTACAGGGCCTGCTGTTTTATAGAAATCGTCCGAGCGAGGGGCGTTTAGCTTGATGTCGCGAACGGTAGTGGTTTTGCGCCCAAAGAAACCCGTGAGGTCCTTGGCGTTTTCCAGCACCGTGAAATCGGCTATCACTTGGCTTTTGGTGAGGAACCATTGCCTGTTTTGCTCCCACGAAAAATCTTGCTGAATCCAATAGTTGCGCACAAAGTTGATGTTGGCAGCAATGCTAAACTCCAAATCCATTTGCACCACGGCATAGCTTACCGAGTCAATTAGCATTTGACCAGTGAAAGCCACATCAGCTTCGCCCTGCGGTCGGTAATAGATGAGATAACACCGATGGCCGTTGTGGGTGCGCACACTATCATTCAGCATATAGCGGTAATACAACCGAAAGTTGTCGTTGATAGGGCTGGGAAACGTGCGGTCCAGTATCACCACGTTGTTTTTATACACATCGGGGTCAACGTGCATGTCCTCCACAAACTTCATAATGCGAGGTGCCTTAAAAAACTTGTAGGTGCGGGTGCCGCTCACCTCGCGCTTTTTGGCTTCGGGATGCTTGCGCCAGTAGTGCTTTTCGCTGTTTTCGCTAAGCAACATGGGCAGATAGCGCACGCCATCTTCGGTGGTGTCGGCATTGTCCCAGATGTAGTCAAACGGGCGCAGCAGAATGTTCTTCTTGGCCTTATCCGTAAAGTGATTGAGGTCGAATTGCACCCGGTGGTAGGCCTCATATTCATAGGCATCAAGATGAGAGGGCGAGGTGATGGGCTTGTTTTCAATCACCTTGCGCAAAATCTTCCACGCAGGGTTTTCGCCCGGACGCACCCGCACTTCGCCCAGTTGGTAGGCGCGGGGTTGCAGCGGAATATCTACTGTTTGGGCAATGCCATGGCGCACGGGTAGGGTAGTTGTGTGGTAGCCCGTAAACGACACCGAAAGGGAATCGAACTTGCGGTTGGTTTCCAACTGAAACCGCCCCAACGTATCGGTAACGGTGCCAATGGTGCTACCCTTAAATACCACATTGACAAACGGCAAGGCATCGCCATTCAACGCATCCGACACCACACCGCTAATGCGGGTACGCTGCTGGGCATGGGCGCTAATCCCAACCAACAGCAATGCACAAGCAAAAGCCACCGCTTTGCTTTGCCAATGGCTTAGTGCACTAAGAAATGAGGGTAGGGTTTGCAAGGCAGCAAAGTTGCGGGAAATCTTAGGCATTACCACATTTAACAAATGCTCACATTCATTATTCCCCTTCCCATCTTTCCTAGAATATATTTGTTGCTTCGCAGGCTTGCTAATCTCTGCTGAAAAACCCAATCCATGAACAGACTCGTAATAAAGAACCTTTCCAAAACCTACCCCAATGGCGTGAAGGCGTTGGACAATGTATCTATCGAAATAGAAAACGGCATGTTTGGCCTATTAGGCCCTAACGGTGCGGGCAAATCATCGCTTATGCGCACGTTGGCCACCTTGCAAGAGGCAGATGGCGGGACGGCCATGCTCAACGACATCGACATTTTTAACCAACCCCACGAACTGCGGAAAGTATTGGGCTATCTGCCCCAAGAGTTTGGCGTGTATCCCAAAATAACTGCCGAGCAATTGCTGGACCATATTGCCATTCTCAAAGGCATTGGCAAAGCCAGCGAACGCAAGCAACTGGTGCATTACCTGCTCGAAAAAGTGAACCTCTATGCCGAGCGCAACAAGAATGTGAAAGGCTTTTCGGGCGGAATGAAACAGCGCGTAGGCATTGCGCAAGCGCTTATTGGAAGTCCGAGCTTGATAATAGTGGACGAGCCCACTGCGGGCCTAGACCCGGGTGAGCGCAACCGATTCTACAACCTGCTGGCCGATGTGGGCAAGGAGGTTATCGTTATTCTAAGCACCCATATTGTGGATGATGTGCGTGAACTCTGCACCAAAATGGCCATTATGAATGGTGGCAAATTGGTGTTTCATGGTGCCCCGCAAAACGCCATAGACGAGTTGGATGGCAAGGTGTATCAAAAGGTGGTAGAGCGTGAAGAGTTGGATGCCTATGCGGCCAATTATGCCATTATTTCTAACAAAATGGTAGGCGGCAAGCCCTTCATTCACGTGTATAGCGAAACTGACCCGCAAAATGGGTTCGAACCTGTGCGTCCGAACTTGGAAGATGTATTCTTCTCTAAAATCAACACGGCCAACGTGCTCGTTTAAGTCTCAAAAAGCACCGCCATGTTCAAAGATTTCTTTTTTGCCGAATTGAGGTATGCCCTGCGGCAGCCTATGGTGTACATCTTCTTGCTGTTGATGGCACTCTTGACCTTTGGCGCCACTGCAAGCGACAATGTCGTGATAGGTGGCGCGATGGGCAACGTGTATAAAAACGCGCCCCACGTGATTACACAGTTCACAGCTATCCTTACCATTTTTGGGTTGCTGATAGCCGCAGCATATTTCAACACTGCTGCGCTAAAAGACCACAATCATCAGTTTAACGAGATTTTGTTTAGCACTCCGTTAAGCAAAAGCGGCTATTTCTTTGGCCGCTTTTTTGGGGCATTGGTACTGTCTACCATTCCCATGCTTGGAGTTTTTCTCGGTGTATTTATAGGCGGTGTGGTGGGGCCTGCAATGGGTTGGGTAGATGCCGACCGTTTTGGCCCTTATTATTTGGAAACGTTCGTCAACAATTACCTGCTGTTCATTCTGCCCAACATGTTTTTTGCGGGCAGCATTGTGTTTGCCTTGGCCAACAAATGGAAGAGCACGGTAATCTCGTTTGTAGGTGCGTTGGTTATCATCATTGCCTACATCATTTCGGGCACGTTGATGAGTGACATTGACAACGAAACCCTTGGCGCTCTCACCGACACTTTCGGCATTCGGGCCTATTCGCTGTATGCCAAATACTACACTCCGATAGAAAAGAATACGTTGAGCCCCGCATTTTCGGGCATTCTATTGCTCAATCGTTTGGTGTGGATTGGCCTTGGTTCAGGCATATTGGCGTTGTCATACTTAGCTTTTTCGTTTCAAGAGAAGAACAAAAAAGTGGCAAAGCCCAAAGAAGAAAAACCCGCTGCCATTACCCACGAACGCCAACCCAAAGTGACGCCCATGTTTGGAGGCAATGTGGGATGGTCACAGTTCAAAAGCTTTTTCTACACCAACTTTCTCAGCATTGCAAAGAGCGTAACGTTTCAAACGTTGTTCCTCTTTAGCGTCATTATTTTGTTGGCCAATTTGGCGGGTGGCTTCGACTATTATGGGTTGAAATCTTACCCACTCACCTACAAAATGATTGATTTGATTGACAGTGCTTCGAGCATTTTTGTCATCATCATTCTGGTGTTTTTTAGTGGCGAACTAGTTTGGCGCGACCGCGATTCGAAGATTAACGAGGTTATAGATGCCACACCCCATGCCTCGGCCATATCGCTGGGGGCCAAAATGCTTTCGCTTATTGCGCTCACCACCCTCATTCATGTTTTCTTCATTCTTTGCGGCATCATCTATCAGGTGGTCAACGGTTATGCCCGCATCGAACCATCGGTATATCTCATTGATTTTCTCCTATCCTCTTTGCCCATTTATGTCATTTGGAGTGGAGTGATGATTATGATTCAGGTGCTGGTAAACAACAAGTATGTGGGCTACTTCGTGTCCATCATCATCCTGTTTTTGTGGAGCTTAATCTTGCTGGCCCTAGACGTGCAAAGCAATATGTGGTCCATTGGGTCGGGGCCGTCCATTATGTATTCCGATATGAATGGCTTTGGTCCGGGAGTGGAGGGTAGGCTGTGGTTCA
>Ga0247843_1005922_pt1 | contig 16469 bp, 11 predicted proteins | sample LaCruzMarch2017__FD_192420 | JGI IMG/M metagenome (GOLD analysis project Ga0247843, IMG submission 192420) | Freshwater microbial communities from meromictic Lake La Cruz, Castile-La Mancha, Spain - LaCruzMarch2017_8m | ecosystem: Environmental > Aquatic > Freshwater > Lake | place: Spain... | reverse complement strand
TTCAGAACCGCCCGCCGCCAGAAGCGAGCAACTTGCAAAGTTGCTCTACTTCCCCATCGCCTTCTCCATCAGCGCGTTCATCCGCTTCACGGTGTCGCGCGCATCCTCCAGCAGGCCGGCGGCGATCAGCGCGTTGTCGAGGAGCTGGCTGGCGACCATCTTCGCAAGGTCGGGATTCGACTCCCGCGTCTCGGCCAGCTTCTTCACCAGCGGATGCCGCGGGTTGATCTCCAGCTCGACCTTCACCTCGTCTTTGAAGTTCTCGTCCATCGCCTTCATCATCCGCCGCATCTGCGGGGTCATGCCGTCCTGTGGCACCAGCGCGATCACCGGGCTGTCGACCAGCCGCTTGCCGCTCGCCACCGCGGTCACCTTGTCGCCCAGTTCGTCCTTGAGGAAAGCGCAGAGCTTTTCGGTCTCCTCCGCGCCGAGCGCCTCGCCTTCCGCGTCGCTGTCGTCGAGCTCCACGCCCGCGTGGCTAATGCTGACCAGTTTCTTGCCCTCGAACTCGCCAAGCGTCTCGACCACGTATTCATCGACCGCGTCGGTGAAATAAACGACCTCCAGCCCGCGCGCCTTGAAAGCTTCCACGTAGGGGCTCGTCTCGAGCTGCGCACGGCTCGCACCGACCAGGTAGTAGATCTTGTCCTGCCCGTCCTTGGCGCGGGTCAGGTAGTCGGCGAAGCTCGACAACTTGCCGTCCTCGGTCATCGACGACTCGAAGCGCAGCAGCTTGGCCAGCCCGTCCTTGTTGGCGTAGTCCATCGCCACGCCCTCTTTGAAGAAGCGGTCGAACTTCTTGTAGAAGGCCTGGAACTTTTCCGGATCCGCCTCGGCTTCCTTCTCGAACATCTTCACCACCCGCTTGCTGATCACGCTGCCGAGCTTCTTGACCAGCGCGCTGTCCTGCATCGTCTCGCGCGAGATGTTCAGCGGGATGTCCGCGCTATCGATCACTCCCTTGAGGAAGCGCATCCAGTCCGGCAGCAGACCCTTCGGCGAGGGGTCGATCAGCACCTTCTTGCAGTAGAGCGCGACCGCCGGCTCGGTCTTGTTCATGCCCCAGCGCTCCATGTTCTCGTTCGGGACGAAGATGAGGGCGTTGATCGCGATCGGCGCGTCGGCGCTGAAGTGAAGGCGATAGGACGGGGCGTCGTAGGCGTGGCAGGTGAACTCGTAGAAGGCCTTGTATTCCTCCTCGGTGACGTCGGACTTGTTCTTGAGCCACAGCGCCTCGACCTGGTTGATCCGCTCGCCGTTGAGATGGATCGGGAAGCCGACAAAATTGCTGTAGCGCTCGATCAGGTGCTTCACCCGCGCCTCTTCGGAATACTCGGCGTGCTCCTCCTTGAGATGCAGCACGACCTTCACCCCGCGCTGCAATCCGCTGGCCTCCTCGATCGAATAACCGCTGACGCCGTCGCTGGTCCACAGCAGCTCCTCGCCGTTCTCGCGCCACGACCGACTGAAAACCTCAACTTTATCCGCAACCATGAAGGCGGCATAAAAGCCGACGCCGAACTGGCCGATCATGTTGGCCGGCGAGTTCCCGCTGTCCTTCATTGCGGAGAGAAAGGCCTTCGTTCCCGAATGCGCGATGGTGCCGAGGTTTTCCACCAGTTCGCCGCGGGTCATCCCGATCCCGTGGTCGGCGATGGTCAGCGTCTTCGCTTCCGTGTCGGTCGTGATGTGGATCTCCAGCGGCAGAGCGGCATCGTGGATGTCCTTCTCGGTGCCCTGGAGGTGGCGGAGCTTCTCCTGGGAGTCCGACGCGTTCGAGATCAGCTCACGCAGGAAAATCTCCCGGTCGGTGTAGAGGGAGTGGACGACCAGATCGAGCAGTTGCTTGATTTCGGCCTGGAAGGAATGCGTTTCGAGTGTGGCTTCGCTCATGGGAAAAGTGGTTGGGGCGGCGAAAATAGCGGGCAATTCCCGGCTGTCAAAGGGGTAGCGCGGGATCCGCCTCGCGGAGCCACGATACTTCTTGCTGTCGTGAACCGACGAGATTGACATCCCCCTGACTCTTCCGGCTCATTCGGCGGCATGGCAACGCCTTATCTCCGAATCCCCCTCCAGCGCCTCGCCCTTTTTGCTGCAAGTCTCGTCACACTTGCTCTTGCCAGTTGCTACGGCCCCATGTCGGTCGATCCCGCGTTCAAATCCAACCGGCAGCAAAAGGTGGCGGTGATCACCATGCAGGCACCCGCCGCATCGGTCCACCACGTGGGCAGCCAGGGCCTGGTCGATCTCGCGCTGAACCAGGCGATGGCCACCGGAGGACGACGCGAACTCGATGATTACCCTTCGCAAGCCAGACTCGATGAAGCCGGCAAACGCTTCGCCAAACGACTCAGCGGCCTTGGCTACAAGGCGACTCATCTCGCAGTGCATCCGACCCAGAAGGAATTCAATCCAGCGATCGCCAAGCCCAGTGTCTCCAAGCCGATCCCGGGGACCGGTAGTTATCTCGCCGGCTATGATGCCGCCGTGTTCCTTTCCATGCCCGCTGTCGGCCGCGCCAAGGCGGTCTATGGTTTCATCCCCTTGTCGGGCAGCAACGCGATCGCCGCGATGCAAGGCACGATGTTCGCCACCTCCGACCAGAAGTTGCTGTGGCGCACTCCGATGCCGGTGATCAATCCTAGCGACGGGATCGACATCGAAGGCGACGGGAAAGAAGCACTCTACCGAGCGGTCGATGCCGCGGTGACGAGATCCTCCGGCGGGATCGAGGTGCACTTCTTCAACGGCTTCTAAGCCGGCCATTCACCGTTTTTAAACCGTCTTCATCAACCCGTGGGTCCGCGCCGGGCTTCGCGACTTGAAGAACCCTGTCACTTCCGCACTCACTCCGGCAACGCGAACGCCACGTAGGCGTCCCCGCTCTTCGTTCCGATCTTCCCACCGCCGCAGGCGATGACCACGAACTGCCGGCCGTTCACCGCATACACCGCGGGCGTCGCGTAGCCCGCCGCCGGCAGCTTCGCCTTCCACAGCTCCTTGCCGGTCTTGCGGTCGAAGGCGCGGATGTGTTCGTCCCGGCTCGCCGCGATGAAGACCAGCCCGCCGGCCGTCACCACCGGGCCACCGTAGTTCTCGGTGCCGGTCTTGGGAATGCCCCGCGCGGTCAGCTCCGGATACTCGCCCAGCGGCACGCTCCAGCGGTAGGCGCCGGTGTTGAGATCGATCGCATGCAGCGTGCCCCACGGCGGCTTCACCGCCGGGTAGCCTTCGGGATCGAGCCAGCGGTTGTAACCGGTGGTCGTGTAGGGGATCGCTCCGAAGCCGCCATCCCCGCCCGGCTCCACCTTGCGGCCCGGATCATTGACCGAATCGCCGAACAGGTGATCGGTCACCCTCTGCCGCTGCGCCTCTGTTAGAAAAGCGAACGACGGCATCACGCCCTTGCCAGCCCCTAACAGGGCAACCACGTCCGGCTTTTTGAGACGTTGCGCCGCGTTGGAAAGGTCCGGCACGTTCTGCGCCGCGTTGCCCTTGCGATCCACCCCGTGGCAGGCCGCGCAGAGCTGGGCGTAGATCGCCGCGCCGCTCGATGCCCCTTCCGCCTTGGTCGGCACCATGGTCAGGATCCACGGCATCTCGTTGGCGTTGACGTAAAGCACGCCGTCCGGGTCCGCCGCGGCGCCACCCCACTCCGCGCCGCCGTCGAAGCCGGGAAAAACAATGGTTCCCCGCTCGCTCGGCGGGTCGAAGGGGACGTGCGGGCGCACCTGGTTGAAGCGCTCCAGCACGGTCTTGGCCGACTCCGGCGAAAGGTCGTTGATCAGGTCCCGCGAAAACACCTGCCGCGCGAACGGAGCCGGCTTCAGGGGGAACGGCTGGGTCGGCCACGCCGACTCGCCCGGCAGGTCGGACGGCGGCACCGGCTTTTCCTCAATCGGGAACAACGGCTTGCCCGTCGCCCGCTCGAACACGAAGACATGCCCCGACTTGGTCACCTGCGCCACCGCGTCGATCTTCTTTCCGCCATGAGTCACCGTGACAAGGTTCGGCGGGGCGGGGAGGTCGCGGTCCCACAAGTCGTGGTGGACGAACTGGAAATGCCAGACCCGCTTCCCGGTCTTCGCATCGAGCGCGATCAGGCAGTTCGCGTAGAGGTTCTGCCCGGTGCGGTCGCCGCCCCAGAAATCGAAGGCTGCCGAGCCGGTCGGGCAAAACACCAGCCCGCGCGCCTCGTCGAGCGCGAAACCGGTCCACACGTTCGCCCCGCCGACCGACTTGTAGGCATCCGGTGGCCAGGTCTCATGCCCCGGCTCGCCAGGCTGCGGGATCGTATTGAAACGCCACACCAGCTCGCCGGTCCGCACGTGGTAAGCGCGGATCGCTCCCGGTGCGGCCGGAGCCGGCCCTTCGCCCAGCCGCATCCCCATGATCAGCAGGTCACCGAAGACCACGCCGGGCGTGTTCGCCGTCAGATGCAGCCCCCCCGCCTCACGACCCAGGCCCACTTTCAAGTCGACGCTCCCCTGCTTGCCAAAGGACCCGACCCGCTTGCCGGTCCGCAGGTCGATCGCGTGCAGAAAGCGGTCGTTCGCATAGAAAATCCGCGCCTCGTCCCCCGTCCCCCAGTGCACCAGCCCCCGGTTCACCCCGCTCTTCGGCAGGCCCTCCTTCGCCGGATCGAAGCGCCACTTCTCGCTCCCCGTCGCCGCGTCCACCGCGAACAACTGGAAGTCTGGGGCGGTTCCATAAAGCACGCCGCCGATCACCAGCGGATTGCATTGGATCTGCGAGCGGTTCTGGCCATCGGCTCCGCCCGCCGCGAAATTCCAAACCTGTTTCAAATTACCCACGTTCTCCGGCGTGACCTGCGCCAGCGCCGAGTATTGACTGCTCGACTTGTCGCCGAGATACACCGGCCAATCGGTATCAGCGGCGTGGAGCACGGCCACAGGAAGGAGGAAGGCGAGACTTTTCATGCGAAACTCGTAGGCACCGAGGTAACGGATCACGATTACCGAATATCACACTTCCCTTCCAAGAATATCCATCCCCCCTTTGAATCCTCCCTTAACGGCCTGCCCTGCTGCGGATTGCGCCAGAGGATCACCTGCGGCCGCTTGTTCCGGCTCAGAAGCAAAGAGACGCCGGCACCCGGGCTCTACCCGCTGATCCGACGTCCGGTCAAGTTATGACACGACAATCGTCCAAGCCCGGCCAATCGGCATAGCCCCTGCTTTCTCCACTCTACATGTCAATTTGTTTGCTAATGGCATCCGCTTGAACAAACTCCCCTAACTCGTCCGCCAGTCATCCAAGCAGCTTGCGGATCGGCCTGCCCCCTCCCCCATAAACCCCATGCATCGACTGCGTCACGCCCACACCATCCGGAGCCTCCGGATAGCGGCGCTTTTATTGTGCCTCAAGCGCCTCCTGATCGCCGTCGCGGCGTTCCTTTTCCTGGTGTCATTCTTGACGAACGACAGGCAACTATCGCTTTACGGCCTCGGCCTGGCCGGGCTGATTCTGCTGCTGGCCTTGATCCAGTTGCTCGTTGCCTCCGCGGCAAAGTGCCCCTTGTGCCTGATGCCCGTGCTTTCGCGAAAGGGCTGCGTGAAACACAGCAGCGCGAAGCGGTTTCTCGGTAGCCGCCGGCTCCGGGTCGCCCTGTCGATTCTCCTGAAGGGAAGCTTCCGCTGCCCCTATTGCAACGAGCCGACCATCCTCCGACTCAAGGGCCTTCCTTGAGGTCGCGCCCGCGGAAACGCTCCTGATCTTCGGGCGCGAAGGCAGCGAAAGAGCAAACCGGGCCGGCGGGTATCCTGCCGAACGCCGGACATCGCACGCTCCGGTTTCACGACCCCACTCCGACAAGACCCCACGCCATGCCCTCACTCCACCGCCGCCAGTTCCTCCAACGCACCGCCCTCGGAACCGGCGGCCTCATGCTCGGCTTCCCCGCCATCGTCCGCGGCCAGAACCTCAACAGCCGCATCAGCATCGCCTGCATCGGCGTCGGCGGGAAAGGCAGCAGCGACGTGAACGACGCCGCCAAGTGCGGCGGCCAGATCGTCGGCCTCTGCGATGTCGATTCGCGCTTCCTCGACAAGAAAGCCGGCCAGCACCCGGAGGCGAAGAAGTTCGCCGACTACCGCAAGATGCTGGAGGAAATGAAAGACTCCATTGACGCGGTGATCATCTCCGGCCCCGACCACATGCATGGCCCGGCGGCCATGATGGCGATGGGCATGGGCAAGCACATCTACTGCCAGAAGCCGCTCACCCAGACCGTCTTCGAAGCCCGCGAACTCCGCCGCGTCGCCAGCGAGAAGAAGCTCGCCACCCAGATGGGCAACCAAGGCAGCGCCGGCGACGGCCTGCGCCGCGCCGTCGAGGTGATCCAGGGAGGCGTGATCGGCAAGCCGCTGGAGCTCCACGTCTGGAGCAACCGCCCGGTGTGGAAGCAGGGCATGGACCGACCGGCCGGTGAAAGCCCGGTCCCCGCCCACCTCGACTGGGACCTCTGGCTCGGGCCCGCCGCCCCTCGACCCTACGTCGAGGGCGCCTACCACGACTTCGCCTGGCGCGGCTGGACCGAGTTCGGCACCGGCGCACTCGGCGACATGGCCTGCCACACCGTCAACATGCCTTTCCGCGCGCTGAAGCTCGGCTACCCGACCGTGGTCGAGTGCGAAATGGCCTCCCGCATCTACAGCGAAAGCTACCCGCTGACCTCGCGCCTCCGCTTCGAGTTTCCCGAACGCGACGGCCTGCCACCCCTCAAGTTCTGGTGGTACGACGGCTCGCCGAAGAGCGAGTTCATGCCGCTGCGTCCTTACCCGAACATCGTCAAGGACGTCGTCGCCATGAACGGCAAGCTCCCCGAAAGCGGCTGCCTGATCATCGGCGACAAGGGCATCCTGTTCTCGCCCGACGACTACGGCGGCCAGTTCTTCATCCAGCTCAAGGGCGAGAAGACCTTCACCAAGGGCGACGACCACGAGGCCGCCAAGGCGGTGCCGGTCAGCATCCCCCGCTCGCCGGGCCACAATCAGGAGTGGTTCGACATGATGAAAAACGGCACCCCGGCCTATTCGAACTTCGACATCGCCGGCTACCTCACCGAGATCATCCTGCTCGGCTGCATCGCCCTGCGCGTCGGCGAAGGCGTCCGCATGGAATGGGACGGCCCCGGCATGAAGTCCCCGAACTGCCCGCAAGCCGCACAGTTCGTGAAGCGCAGCAACCGCGCGGGATGGTGACAGGACTGCTCTAAAGTCGAGAGCCCGAACGCCCGGACCTTCGGCCCCGGCCTTAAGGAATGTTGACCTGTGGTCAACACGCCGTTGACCGCGCCTATCTACTCTCAACCCTCACCCTACCGGCCACACCAGCAGGATCAGCGGCACCCCGACCAGCACCACCAGCACCGACAGCGGTGCCCCCAGCCGGGCATAGTCGCCGAAGCGGTAGCCACCCGGACCCATCACCAGCGTGTTGCACTGGTGGCCGATCGGGGTGAGGAAATCACAGCCCGCTCCGACCGCGACCGCCATCAGGAAGGCATCCGGCCGCATCTGCAAATCGGTCGCGAAGTTCGCGGCGATCGGAGCCATCACCAGCACCGTCGCCGCGTTGTTCAGGAACGGCGTCGCCGCCATCGCCGCCACCAGGATCAGGCCCACCGCCGCCCACGGCGGCACCCCGGCCGCCACCGATGACAGCCAGTTGGAAATCAACTGCGTCCCGCCGGTATCCTGCAGCGCCCCGCTGACCGGAATCAGCGCCCCGAGCATCACCAGGATCGGCCATTCCACCTGCTCGTATGCCGCGCGGATCGGCAGCGAGCCGGACAGGATGACCAACGTCGCCGCCGCGAAGAAAGCCACCGGGGCGGTCACCAGCCCGAACGCCGCCATCGCCATCGCGCCCGCCAGGACCGCCACCGGGATCAACCCGCGGCGCGCGCTGCCCAGATGGATCGTCCGCTCGGCCAAGGGCAGGCACCCGAGTTCGCCCAGCCGCTCGGGCAGGATGTCGAGCAGCCCTTGGAGCACGATCACGTCGCCCGCCCGCAGCTTGGTGTCGCGCAGCCCTTGGGTCAGCCGTTGGCCGGACCGTGAGATCGCCAGCAGGTTCACGCCGTGCCTCTCGTGCAGCGCCATCCCGCCCGCCGCCCGGCCGACCAGCGGGGAATTCGCCGTCACCACCGCCTCGATCACCCCGATGTCGCTCTGCCGGTTCTCCGTCACCGCCGCGCGGTCCTGGCCGTCGAGTTCCAGCCCGGCCGTCACGATCGCCCGCTCGAGTTGCTCCGGGTCGCCCTTCAGCAACAGCGTGTCGCCCGCCTCCAGCGTCGCTTGCCCCGCGGAGACCTTGGAACGCTTCTCGCCCCGCAGGATGGCCGTAATCTCGACCTCTTCTTGAAGCGCCGCCGTGAATTCCGCCGGAGACTGGCCCACCGCCGCCGATGCTTCCGTCACCACCGCCTCCGTCGTGTAGTCCGTGATGTCCAGCGCCTCGTCCATCGTCGCCGTAGCCCGCCGGTCGCCCGGCAGCAGGCGGTAGCCGAAGTGGAGAAACACCAGTCCCACCAACGACAGCCCGAGACCCACCGGCGCATAGTCGAACATCCGGAACGGCTCGCCGGTCATCTGCTCCCGCACCCGGGAGACGATGATGTTCGGCGAGGTGCCGATCAGCGTGATCAGCCCGCCGAGCAGCGAACCGAAGGACATCGGCATCAGGAACACCGAAGCCGGGGTTTCCGACCTCTTCGCCATCTTCAAGGCCGCCGGCATCAGCATCGCCAGCGCCCCGATGTTTTTCACCAGCGCCGACAGCAAGGTCACCGAGCCGACCAGCACGGTCAGTTGCCATTGGACCCGCCGCACGTGGGCGCTGACAAAGCGCAGCGCGCTTTCGATGATCCCCGACCGCCCGATCGCCGCGCTCAGCACCAGCGCGCTGGCCACGATGATCACGATGTCGTCGCTGAACCCGGTGAACGCCTTGGACGCCGGCACGGTGCCCGCCGCCAGTGAGGCGAGCAGCGCAAGGATCGCCACCAGATCGTAGCGCAGCCGCCCCCAGACGAAGAGGATCATGGTCGCCGCCAAAATCCCGAACGCGAGCATCTGAGGAGGGGTCACGGTGGGGTCGGGTGGGGATGGCGTGGCCTCGGGCGCGGAAATCTCGATTCGGCCAGCATCACCCTAAGCCGACAGGTCGCCACGGCAAGGTGGGAGATGGGTCCGGATAGCCGGCGGAGCGAAGCAGGATCGTCGAGATCAAGGTGCCGACTTGGATCACCGCGCATTGCCGTGCCGCGAAGGCCGCCTTGACGGCGTATTCCCTGAATTGCTCCATGATCGTGGCCAACGGCTCCTCCTTTCCATATCATCCTGCCGAAGGGGAAAAGCGAGCGCGGACCGATCGCTATCCCCCGCCCCCCCTGCCGCCCCTGACAATTCCAGCACACCGCAGGCACGGATTTCGGTCGGGGAAGCGACATTGGGAGCCACCGGCACTGTTTTAAAAGTTGTCGTCACCCCCCGGGTCCACTTGACTCGACCACCCTCGAACGAGGGTCGCCTCCCCAAGCCCCCTTTGGAAGCGCTCCCCCCTCCCGACTCACCCCCGTCCCCCCTTTGTTCGCTGAATCCGACCCTGGCAGCCGTGGCCGTTGGTCCGAACCCGTCGCGGGTGGAGGTTGCGTGCCTTGATCCCTTGGCCGATCCGTCGTGGGACCGCATGCTGCTGGAGTTTCCCGAGGCGAACTGCTTCCACACCGCGGGATGGGCACGCGTGCTGCATGAATCCTACGGCTACCGGCCGCGCTATTTCGCGAGCCGGCGGGACGGGCGGATCGCGGCCCTGCTGCCGGTGATGGAGGTGTCGAGCTGGCTGACCGGCAGCCGCGGGGTGTCGCTTCCTTTCACCGATTGCTGCGAGGCGCTCCTGGCACCGGGCGAGGACGATCGCGCGCTGGTCACCGCCGCCTGCCGTCACGCGCAGGAGGCGGGCTGGAATTACTTCGAGTTGAGGAACGACGTGGCGGCCAAGCCGGAGGCCGGGGCACTCCGGTATTTCACCCACCGGCTCGCCTTGGACCTCGAGGAAGAGGTGCTGTGGGCGGGCCTCGACAGCTCGGTCCGCCGGGCCGTCCGGAAGGCGCGGGACAGTGGTGTCACGCTGAGGACGGCTTCCGATCCGGCGTCGCTGGCGACCTTCTACCGCCTCCATTGCCAGACCCGGAAGCGGCTCGGGGTGCCACCCCAACCGATCCGCTTCTTTGAGAAGATCCGCTGCCATCTGTTGGAGCAGGGATTGGCGACGATGTTCATCGCCTCCCAGGGCGGGGAGACCATCGCCGCTTCGATCTTCCTCCACTTCGGAGGCCAGGTAATGTTCAAATATGGTGCTTCCGACCCGCACTACCAGCACCTCAGGCCGAACAATCTGGTCATGTGGGAAGCAATCCGGACCTTTGCCGCGGAAGGACGCCGCGACCTGCACATGGGCCGCAACGAAGCGGACAATCCGGGCTTGAGGCGCTACAAGCTGTCGTGGGGTTGCCGCGAGGGACTCCTGGGCTACCGCCGCTTTTGCCCGCGGGAAGGAGTGTTCACCCAAGGTAAGAATCCCCAGCAAGGCTGGCACCACGCCGCGTTCCGCCGGATTCCCGTGCCCCTCGCGCGGCTCGTCGGCTCCGCGATCTACCCCCACATGGCATGAGGAAATTCGCGCATGTTGCCCCGAGTCCGGAAGTAGCGGAATGGCGGCGCCGGGTCGCCAAGTTCCTGCTGGCGTTCTGCGTGATTCTGGTTGCCGGATCCCCGCTTTTGATCGCTTGGGCCCGCTTCGGAGCGGGCGACGGCCTCGCGTCCTATATTCTGATCATACCGCTGATCTCCCTCTTTCTCGGGTGGCAGGACCGCTCGTTGCTGGACAAGCGGCGCGCACCGGCACCAGGCATCGCGCTTCTGCTCGGCGGGCTGGCGCTGGTGCTGTTAGGCCTCTCGCTGCTGGCTCATCGCGCTTACCCTCGTCCCGAAGACGGGGCCCTGTCGCTCGGCATCCTGTCGCTGGTCGCCGCGTCGAATGCCATCGCGATCGGGATCCTGGGGAAGCGCTTCATGGCAGGTCTGGCCTTTCCCGCGACCTTCCTCGTTTTCATGGCACCCCTGCCACCGGCGCTGGTGGAACTGGTGGAGCACGGACTCCAGCACGCCTCCGCCGAGGTCTCGGCTTGGTTCTTTTCGCTGGCCGGGCTGCCGTTCTTCCGGACCGGGCTCAGTTTTCAACTGCCAACCATCACGCTGGCAGTCGCGCCGGAGTGCAGCGGCATCCGCTCGACCCTGGTCTTGTTCATCACCAGTCTCGTTGCAGGACATCTGGTGCTGGAAAAGACCTGGCAGAAGGTGGTTCTCGCCGCGCTGGTGATCCCGCTCGGCATCGCGCGCAACGCGGCACGGATCGTGACGATCGGGTGGCTTTGCACGGAGCAAGGACCGCAGATGATCGATTCGCCGATCCACCACCGGGGCGGACCCTGGTTCTTCATGATCTCGCTGATCCCGTTGTTCATCCTGCTCCTCGTCTTCCGGCGAATGGGGCGGCCCCGGCGAGGTGGCGAACCTCAAACGGTGGCCGCGAACGCCCCTTGAACTCGCTCAGCGGGACTCCTCTGCGGGCGGCCGGAGGCGTTTCAGGGCATCCCGGGCCGGGGCAAAATCCGGGAACAGCCGCAGCAATTCGGTGTATCGGGTCACCGCGGCTTCTTGACGTCCCCCGCGCTCGGCCGCCGCGGCAGAGGCCGCAAGGGCGGGGCCGTGACCGGGATTTTCGGCGAGCACCGCAGAGGCCGCGGATTCGGGACAGTCCGGCGACAGCAAGGCAAGCAGCCGAATCGCTTCATCGCCCTCGCTCGCCGTGCGTGCGAGCGGCTCCAGCACCGATCTCGCTTCGTCGAGCTTCGCGACACTGAAAAAGGCCAGCGCGGCATCGATCCGCCGGTCCGGCCGCTGCTCAAGCAGCGGCAGGCATTCGCGGTACAAGCCGGCGGCGCGGGGGTGCTCGCCGGCACGAAACGCATGCCCGGCGAGAATCAGCGTTGCCGTGTGATCCGCCGGGTCCAGCTCGCGGGCCTTCAGCGCGAAAGTGGCGGCTTGGTCGGGATCGTTCAAAGGTCCGTCGAAGAGCCGCGCCAAGCGCGAGGCCGCGGTCTGCAAGTCGGGATTGGCCGCAAAGGCATCGGCGTAGCTAGCGGCAGCCTCTTTCTGGCGCACCAGCTTTTCAAAAAGCTCCGCGAGGCGCAAGCGGGCGACCATGTCGGACGGTGCCGCGGCGATCCGCTCCTTCAGCAACGGAATACCGGCCTCGCCCTCGGGGATCACGCGGGTCAGGGCGTCCAGCGCCTCCCGGGCCTGGGTGCTTTCCGAGAACGGGGTGGTGGCGGCCAGCGCTTCGCGGAGCCATTTCTCCGCCGCCGCCGCGTCGCCCATCGCCCGGCAAGCCATGGCGAGGTGATACTTTGAAGACGGGTGGGCGGCCGGATCGGCCGTCACTTCGGCGAGCATCGCCTGCGCCCGCTTGAAGGAGTCCTGCCGATAAAGGATCCAGCCCAGGGTATCGGCCACCGCGCGCTCGTCGGGAGCAAGCCAGCGCGCCTGTTCGGCAAGGGCCTGGGCTCGTGCGATTTCCTCGTCGCTGCCGTCGGCCAGGATCCCCGCGAGGTTGTTGAGGGCGGGGACCAGCTTCGGATTTCGTTCCAAGACCTCTTCGTAAATCAAGCGGGCGGCGGCCCGGTCACCCGCGCTTTCCTTGATCATCGCCAGCGCCATCGGAGCCTGGAGATTGGCCGGGTCGTCCTTGCGGATCCGCTCGAGCTCCCGGAGGGCGTCCTCGGGCCGCTGGTTGGCGTGGTAAATCTTCACCAGAAGCTCCCGGGAGGCCGTCAACTTGGGATCCAGCCGCAAGGACTCCAGCGCCTCGCGCTCCGCGTCCGCCCAGCGTTCCAAGCCACCCAGCACCAGCGCGACGAGATGGCGGGCCGGGGCGGACTCCGGCTGCCGCGATGTCATTTCCTCCGCCCGTCGCAGGGCCGCCGGAAGCCGGCCGCCGCGGAGGTCGAAGCGCACCAGCTCCATCGACGCGCGGAGGTCCGCCGGATCGAGCGATTCCGCCGTGAGGAATTCGGCCCGGGCTTTCTCCGGCTGCTTCTGTTCCGTCAGCAGTTGGCCGAAATGAAGATGGTCCCCGGCGGTCGCCGCGGGGCCCGCAGCGAGGGAACCGGCCACCCGCAGCGCGTCCTCCGGCCGGCCAAGCGCCCGGTAAGCTTCGGCGAGCCGTCGGCCGGCATCGCGGTCGTCGGGATGCTTCTCGATCCACTTTTCGATCGATTGTGCGGCGGCCGCCGCTTCCCCTTCGCGGAGATCCAAGTCGGCCTTCAGGAGGACCGCGTCGCGATGGTCGGGAGCGTGTCCCAGCGCACGATCGACGGCGGAGGCGGCGAGTTCCACCTGCCCCGCCTGGAGGTGGATCCTCGCGATCTGCACCTCAATCAACGGGCTGGCGGGGTGGCGTTCGCGCAGCCGCTCCAGCAGGATGATCGCCTTCGCGAGCGGCTTTTCGCCGCCTTCTTCCAGCCAAACGTGCGATTGCAAAAGGACCGCATCGTAATCCAGCGCGTCCTTGGCGAAGACCTGGTCGAGGAACCGGGTCGCCTCCCCGGGGTCCTTTTGCTTCAGGGCATCGTGGGCAAGCAGGCGCCAGGCGGAGAGGAAATCCGGGGTGGCCGCGACGGCGGCTTGCAACAGGGAGATCGCGGCGTCGCGCTTGCCTTGCTCAAGGAGGAAGGAGGCGTGGTCGATTCTTTCCTGCGACCGGGCAGGAGCGAGCCGGGCGGCTTCTGCCAGCGAGGTTTCCGCCCCGGCCGGGTCCTTGGCCAGCAGCCGCAGCCGGGCCTGCCACGAGTGGACATCGCGAGAGTCCGGGCTCTTCTGAAGCGCCTGACGGAGCAAGTCTTCCGCAGCGGACGAATCTCCCTTACGAAGGGCGAGGACCGCGGAGGCCACCGCGGCCCCGGGTGCCGCGCTGTCGCCGGTCTTCGTGATTCTTTTCTCCGTTTCAGCGGCCTCGGCGTCGCTTGCCGAGGCGATCGCCAACTGCAGCAGGGCATCTCCCCGGCCCGGCTCCTGGTCGAGGATGGCGATGAGTTCGCTCCTCGCCCCCGCGCGGTCGCCGAGGGCGAGCCGGGCTTTCGCGAGGTCGATCCGCGCGTCGATGCCCGCGGCATCATCTTTGGTGGCTTGGGAGAGATAGTGCGCGGCTTGCAAGGGACTCCCCCGCTCCAGCCAGATCCGACCGAGGCGGGCAAGCGTACGGGTGTCGTTGGGATTGGCCCGCAGCAGGTGCTTGCAGGCGATTTCCGAGAGGTTGTAGTCGCCGGAAAGGAAGGCCGCCTCCGCCTCTTCCGCGTGGCGCTTCAGTTTTTCCTCCTCGCGCTGGCACCCGGAAAGGCTCAGGGCCGCCACGGCGATCCAGGCCAGCCGGACCACGACACGCGGCAGGCGCAGGGGGGGAAGTGGGGCCGGCTCTCATGGCTTGGCTTTTTCAAGGAGTTGCCGCACCGCCGCCGAGTCGGGACCATCGCCGCTGATCTGGAGCGATCGTTCGAGCACGGGCTTCGCCTCGCCGGCGCGTCCGGCCGCGACCAGGGCCGCGCCAAGATGATAACAGGTGCCCGGGTCGCCCGGATGGACCTTCAGTGACGACTCCAGGAAGGGAATCGCATCGAGCGGGCGGCCTTGCTTGAAATGAATCCAGCCCAGGGTATCGAGCACGCTGGCGTTCCCCGGCTGGAGCTCGTTGGCGCGGGTCGCCAGTTGCAGTGCCTCGTCGAGCTTCGTCTCGCGGCGTGCCAGCAGCCAGGCGAGTTGGTTGAGCGCGACATAGAAGTCCGGATTTGCCGCAAGGTGGCTGCGATAATGGGCTTCCGCCTCGTCGAGGCGGCCGGTGGATTCGCACAGGACCCCCAGCTTGAAGCGGATGGCCGGGGTGGCTGCGACGCGGTCGGCCTTTACGAACCACTCCTCGGCGGCCTTGGCGTCTCCGGCCAGCAGATGGAGCTCGCCGAAGAGATAGAGGGACGGGAAATAACCGGGTGACTTCACCAGCGAGGCGCGCAATTTCGGCAGGGCCCGCGAGCGGTCCGCGGTGCCGAGTTACAGCGCGCCGACGAGGTAGTTCGCGAGCGTCGAGTCAGGATTCACCTTCAGGGCGTCCCGGTAAAATCCCTCGGCCAGGACATTCATCCCCTGGACCTGGAGCAGGATGCCCATTCCGATCGGGGGCAGCTCGGCGGCGACGACCGCTCCGGCGGCCGGCGAACGATCCAGCCCGGTGGTCGAAAATCCCTCCAGGACCTGCGGGGCAGCGCCGAATTCCTTCCAGCATGCCTCCCAGCGCTCCTTGGCACCGTGCGCGACGCCTTGGAGAACGCCGGCGAGGGCGCGCCGCGCCGGATCCTGCTCCTTCGCGAAGTCCGCCGCGGCCGGGCCGTCCTTGCCGAGCAAGGGCAGCAGCGCGGCACGCGTCACTCGCGGACCAAAGGCGACCGGATCGAGGGCGATGAGCTTTTCGACCTCTTCCAAGGCACCTGCCAGGTCGCGGGCGGCGATGCGGCAGTGGACGCCGAGAATCCCCACTTCCGGGGCATCCGGCGGCAGCAGGTCGAGTTCGCGGCGGGCTTCGGCGGAGTCGCCGGCGTGGATCGCGACCTTGGCGAGAAATTGGCCCGCGTGCGCCTGACCGGCATCGCGCAGGCGCTCCCCGGCGCGACGGGCTTCCGCGTGGTCTCCTGCTTCGAGCAAAAGGGCGGCGAGCGCGGCGGTCGAGGCCAGGTCGCCGGGTTCGGCCTGGACGACTTTTTGGAATTCGGCGATGGCTGACTTCGGGTCGCCCGCGTCGGACAGCGCACGGGCCAGCCCACGGCGGGCGGCCAGCTCGTTCGGCGAGATTTGCAGCGCGCGCCGGAACTCCGAAGCCGCGGACGCGGGCTCACCCTGCGAGAGCAAAAGGGCCGCCCGATTGATGCGGGCGGGGATGAAATTGGGATTGCGTGCCAAGGCGGTCTCGAAGCTGGTGGCGGCGGCCGGGGCATCGCCGGCCGCGAGTTGGACCCTGCCCAGCACGTTCCACGGGTAGGGTTGGTTCGGGTCGCGGCCGGTGGCGCGGCGCGCGGCTTCCCCGGCGGCGTCCGGCTGGCCGGATTTCAGCGCGATCAGGGCATCGCAACAATCGAGCAAGGTCGCCGCCTCCGCCGCAGGGGCGGCGAGCTCCGCCCGCTTGCGGCGGGCAGCATCGAGGTCGCCGGCGGCGGCTAGCAGCCTGTCGGACTTAGAACAGCGACAAATCCATCCGACCCTGCCATGCTCCGCGCATGGCCGCCCGGTTCGTCAACATCGACCACGACACTCCGCTTCTTCTCCCGCCCGACCTGCGCG
>Ga0247843_1005919_pt1 | contig 16476 bp, 12 predicted proteins | sample LaCruzMarch2017__FD_192420 | JGI IMG/M metagenome (GOLD analysis project Ga0247843, IMG submission 192420) | Freshwater microbial communities from meromictic Lake La Cruz, Castile-La Mancha, Spain - LaCruzMarch2017_8m | ecosystem: Environmental > Aquatic > Freshwater > Lake | place: Spain... | reverse complement strand
TTTGCAGCAAGTGTTTTTTTGATGAACACCAACAAAAGAATTCTACTCCGCCGGAAAAATTATTCAGCAATTGCAACAGATCACCGGTATTCAAGAACGCCCAAGCCCTCGGCAGTCATCAATTTGGGCATTCGCAAAAAATAGCTACATAATTAATTCCTTTAAACACATCTCCCGAGAGGTTTCAGAAAAAAAATTCCGGTTTGATGCTATCGCTTCGGAATTTACTAAAAATCAAATTTTCCTTTTAACGCCACTCAAAAAATGTAAATCATCCAACGGCTCTGTCAGTTCATTATCTGATGGTGCGGGTACCCCCTCTGGAGGTGCTCCAACAGCCTCATTTTTACTACCAAGAAGGATCACAGAAGTAACCCTCAAGGTTAATCAGGCTTGTTCCTAAGGCTTCAGGTTGCTTTAACAGCATAGCAACAAACTCTTTGATCGTATGAAAATTGAAATACCCAACGGATCCTATCATAAAAAAACCTCTTCCGAATTGAAGAGGTTTTTTTATGAAGCGATTAATTTCTGCAAAACGGTTATTGATTGCCGCCTCGTCCTCCGCCACCGCCGCCACGACCCTGCTGCGACATAGCTTCGATTACTTTCTTAGCTAAATCGGGTGGCAAAGCTTTCTCGATTCGCTTATTTCTCTCATCCGTTAATTTTTTCATCTCGGCTTGTCTTGCTTCTGGTTCCAAATCACGCAGTGCCATTTGTTTGGGGCGCATATCATTGGAGATAGCAATCAGCGAATCTGCCTGAACATCATCACAACCCATTCCCTTAAATCTTTCCTTCATCATCGCATTGCGTTGTTCAGGAGTCATTTGCTGACCTCCACCGGGAGGCTGGGCCCATACATTTGTACTAATACCAGCTGTTAGCATCAGTACTAAAAACATCCATTTTTTCATATAATTATATTTAGTAAAAGTAATTTACACCAATTTGTTTAGGGTTGTAAAGGCTTATCGGTAAAATGTTCGATTCTGTCGGCATGCAGCAAAAAAAACCCGAAGTAGTTGGCTTCGGGTTGGGTACAATCAGCTTTACAATAGGATTTTATCTGATAAACAACATCTCCCGGTACTTAGGTAAGGTCCAAAGATCATCATCTACTAATTGTTCCAATTTATCTACGTGGTAACGTATATCGTCAAAGTAAGCAGCCTTGATATCTTTATCGTAGGCAATGGCTTTTTCACGGGCATTTTCTATGTTGTTAGCCTTTTTGCGGGCTTCTACCATCTCATCCACTTTCGTATGTATCACCTGAATGTGCTTGCTAACGGCCGTTAAAATGTCCAGTTGACTCTTATACGTATCTGCTCCCAAGCCGGCTGCTTTTAGTCCATTAATATTGGTGAGCAGTTCGTTCTGGTAACGGATGGCAGCAGGCAGAATATGGTTGATGGCTAAATCTCCCATTATTCTCGACTCAATCTGCACCTTCTTGGTATACTTCTCCAGTTCAATTTCGTGGCGGGCTTCAAGTTCTTGGTGGGTATATACACCGTTAGACTCGAATAAATGTTTGGCTTTTTCAGTAACCATGGCATCCAATGCAAGTGGCGTAGTTTTAACATTGGGTAAACCTCTGCGTGCAGCTTCATCGTGCCACTCCTGGCTGTAACCATCACCTTCAAACAATACTTTTTTGCTTTCAACAATATAGCGTTGAATAACCTGCATGATGGCAATTTCTTTTTTATCCCCTTTTTCAATCAAGGCATCTACATCCAGTTTAAATTGTTTCAGCGTATCGGCCATGATGGTGTTGAGAACCGTCATAGAAATCGCACAGTTGGCAGAAGAACCTACGGCTCTAAATTCGAATTTGTTACCGGTAAATGCGAAAGGTGAAGTACGGTTACGATCCGTATTATCTAGCATCAGTTCCGGAATACTGCGATGCAAATCCAGTTTCAAAATGGCTTCATCTTGCTCATCAAATTTGGTGCTAACGCGGGTTTCAACATCAGCTAAAACCTTTGCCAGATATTGACCTACAAAAACCGAAATAATGGCGGGCGGTGCTTCATTGGCACCCAACCGATGGTCGTTGGGTTCGGAGGCAATAGACGCCCGCATAATATCTGCATTATCATGTACCGCTTTAATAATGTTCACAAAGAAAGTAAGGAACATTAAATTGGTTTTCGGTGTTTTACCCGGTGCCAGCAAATTGACACCGGTATCGGTTGCCATACTCCAGTTATTATGCTTACCGCTACCATTGATGCCAGCAAAAGGTTTTTCGTGCAGCAGCACAACCAATTGGTGACGGCGGGCTACGCGCGTCATTATATCCATCAGTAGGGTATTGTGATCTACGGCTATATTCACTTCTTCAAAAATAGGGGCACACTCAAACTGTGAGGGAGCTACCTCGTTGTGGCGGGTACGAAGCGGAATACCTAATTTGTATGATTCCTGCTCAAAGTCGCGCATGAAAGCATATACTCGCTCGGGAATGGAACCAAAATAATGGTCTTCTAATTGCTGTCCTTTAGCTGGGGCTGCACCGAATACAGTTCTACCACACTGAACAAGATCGGGCCTTGCATGCGCCAAGCGCTCATCAATAACAAAATATTCCTGCTCCCATCCCAACGTAGCAGTAACCTTGGTAACATTTTTATCGAAGTAATTACAAACTTCCACGGCCGATTTGTTCAATGCCTCCAAAGCTTTCAGTAGTGGTGCTTTGTAGTCGAGCGATGCTCCAGTATACGATATAAAAATAGTGGGTATGCAAAGCGTTTTTCCCGATCCGATTTCCATGATAAAGGCAGGGGAGGAGGGGTCCCAGGCCGTATATCCGCGAGCTTCAAAAGTTGCCCGTAAGCCGCCGCTTGGGAAAGAAGACGCATCCGGCTCTTGCTGAATCAGCGCAGCGCCATCAAATTCTTCAATAGGCGTGCCATCTCCCTTTAAAGTAAAAAATGAATCATGTTTTTCTGCCGTTGTTCCGGTTAATGGCTGAAACCAGTGGGTATAGTGAGTAACGCCTTTACTTTCTGCCCAAGCACGTAAGCCATTGGCAATTTGATTTGCCACACTCCTGTCTATTTTTTTTCCGCCCCGAACACTCGTTTGTAAACTCTTATACCCCTCATCACTTAAATATTGACGGGCAGTTTTTAAAGTGAACACACTTTCATTAAATATTCCAGTAATTTTTAAATTGGGGGTAACCACGGGTCCACCCTGATCGGCCGAAATGGTTTCGATGGCGTTGAAGCGTAAAGACATAAAAAATGGTTTAATTGAAACACAAAATTCGCTTTTTTATATCAATTTTGAGTAAAAAACATTTTATTTGATAAAAAAAGAGGGAAAAATGTGGAAAAACAAAACATATAATTATTTTTAATTCAAAAATAAGTTTTAACGGAATCTCAGTTTTTATATCAAATAATTCAACAAATTGGATAAAATAGGGATGCCTAAAGAGAAAGATAGGCTGTTTTATTTTATTATATTTTATCACATTTTCCCTTTCGATTGGGGGTAATGTACCTTCAGTTTTTACCCCGCAAATAGTACCTTTGCCCACATCATGGAAATAAACGCCCAAACCGCCGCACAACTCAGACTTACTGAGGAAGAATTTAACAGTATTTGCTCGAAACTTAACAGAACCCCCAATTTTACAGAACTCTGTGCTTTTAGTGGCATGTGGAGTGAGCATTGTAGTTATAAAAATTCAATTCAGTGGTTAAAAACACTTCCCCGCAATGGCGGAAGAATGTTGGTTGCCGCTGGAGAAGAAAATGCCGGCTTAATGGATATTGGCGACGGATACGGCGTTGTTTTTAAAATTGAAAGTCATAACCACCCCTCAGCTATCGAACCCTTTCAAGGAGCCGCAACAGGAGTTGGTGGTATTCAGCGCGATATATTTACCATGGGTGCCCGCCCAATTGCTTCCTTAAATAGTTTACGCTTTGGCAATCCTGCTGATAAAAAAACACAACGTTTGCTTAGTGGGGTTGTACATGGCATCGGGCACTATGGCAATTGTTTTGGGGTACCTACTGTGGGTGGAGAAATTTATTTTGATCCTTGCTATCATACCAACCCCTTGGTGAATGCCATGAGTGTAGGTATTATGCAAGCAAATAAAATGGTAAGTGCCATCGCAAAAGGTACCGGTAATCCGGTGTTTTTTGTAGGAAGTGCTACCGGAAAAGATGGCATTGGAGGTGCTTCCTTTGCTTCTGCCGATATAACCGCCGATAGCGTAGAAGAACTACCAGCCGTTCAGGTGGGTGACCCATTTCAGGAAAAAAAATTATTGGAAGCCTGCTTAGAAGTAATAGAAACTGGAGCTGTGGTTGGTATGCAGGATATGGGTGCTGCTGGCATCATTTGTTCAACCGCAGAAATGAGTGCCAAAGGAGAAGTAGGCATGCATATCGACCTCGAAAAAGTTCCTACTCGACAAAAAAACATGAAAGCTTGGGAGCTCTTACTGAGTGAAAGTCAGGAGCGCATGCTACTCGTGGCGCACAAAGGCAGAGAAAAAGAAGTGATTGATGTTTTTGAAAAGTGGGATCTGAGTTGTAATGAAATTGGATATGTAACCGATGATGGTCTTTTACAGTTCTACATGCATGGTCAGTTAGAAGCTAGTATTCCAGCCCATGAATTGGTATTGGGCGGAGGGGCTCCACAATACAAACGAGAATTTAAAGAGCCGGCCTATCTGCAAAAAGTCAATAGTTTTCGAATAGAAACAGTTGACGATGTAACCGATTTAGCTGCCGCCGCTCATGCATTAAATAAATTGCCCAACATTGCATCTAAAAGATGGATATACACCCAATATGATAGCATGGTGGGTGCCGCCAATGCATCTACCAATATCCCTTCGGATGCATCTATTGTGTTGGCAAAAGGAACGGGAAAATCATTGGCTATAACTGTAGACTGCAATAGCCGGTATGTGCATGCCAACCCATATACTGGCGCGATGATTGCTGTTGCTGAAGCAGCCAGAAACATTGTTTGCAGTGGCGGAGAGCCCATTGGAGTTACCAACTGCCTCAACTTTGGAAATCCCTACGATCCCGAAGTGTATTATCAGTTTGTAGAAGCTATACGTGGAATGGGAGATGCCTGTAGAGCATTTGAAACCCCTGTTACCGGGGGGAATGTGAGTTTTTATAACCAAAATCCGGATGGGCCCGTATTTCCAACACCCACCATTGGAATGGTAGGTGTGCTGGATGATTTTGCTACCCGACTTTCTCTTGCCTTTCAGCAAACAGGTGATCTGATTTATTTAGTAGGTAAAGTAGTAGATGATATCGCCTGCTCCGAATACTTATATCAATTGAAAGGGATTCCCTATTCTCCTGCCCCTTATTTTAATCTGGAAGAAGAATTGGCAGTGCAACAATTTATTACCCATGCCAATCAGAAAAAAATATTGGCAAGTGCACATGATATCAGTGAAGGAGGCGTAATTATTGCTTTATTAGAGTCTGCCTATCCCTCACAACTTGGATTTACGGTAACAGCTGAACAGAATGGTATAAGAAAGGATGCCTTTTGGTTGGGAGAAGCGCAAGGTAGAGTAGTGGTATCCATACAACCCCAATGGCAAGATTCTTTTTTACAACTAGCCAAAGAGGCAGCTATACCTGTGATGGCATTGGGAATCGTTGCTGAAAAAAATGTGCAAGTGAATGGAGAAAATTGGGGAAGTATTGAAACCTTCCAGAATGAATACGATACGGCAATAGAATCATTTATGAATGCCTCTACCTTATGAGTTCGATGCCTGCTGAAATAAATAGAAATGCGGTTATTGTGGTAACCGGTGCCGCAGGGTTTATCGGTTCTTGCATGGTACAATGGCTGAATGAAAATGGTTTTGAGAACCTGCTATTAGTAGACGATTTTGGTGTAGAAGAGAAACGGAAAAACTGGGAATCAAAAAAATACACGCGCATCATTGAACGGCAGGCTTTTTTTGATTGGCTGGCTGATCAAAAACCTGCTATTGATCTAATCATTCATCTGGGTGCCCGAACAGATACTACCGAATTTAATTACAGCATTCACGAAGCCCTCAATGTAAAATACTCGGAAGATATCTGGAACTATGCAACGCTCCATCATTTGCCCGTTATTTATGCCTCTTCAGCTGCTACTTACGGAGCTGGAGAACTGGGCTATAACGACGATCATCAATCCCCCGAAAAACTGAAACCATTGAACCCCTATGGCGTAAGTAAAAATGAATTCGATAAATGGGCTTTACAGCAGTCATCTGAAAATCAACCACCCTGCTGGACGGGCCTAAAGTTTTTTAATGTGTATGGCCCCAACGAATACCACAAACATCGAATGGCAAGTGTTATCTGGCATGCTGTTAACCAGATTAAAGCAAAAGGGGTGGTACAGTTGTTTAAAAGTCACCGACCCGATTTTGCCGATGGAGAACAACTGCGTGATTTTATTTATGTAAAAGATGTGGTGGAAGTAATTGGCTGGATGGCTGCACGTATGCTGCAAAATCAATGGGATGCCAACGTGAATGGATTGTATAATCTGGGAACCGGAAAAGCAAGATCTTTCAATGATTTGGTTACTGCCTCTTTCCATGCTCTTTCCCTACCGGTAAATATTCAATACATCGATATGCCGGCAGACATTCGGAATACTTATCAGTATTTTACGGAAGCCAATATGCAAAAACTGAGCGAAGCAGGATACCAGCATCCCATGCATACCCTCGAAGAAGGGGTAACAGACTATGTTACCAACTATTTGCAACCGGTTAGGAGTTGGTAGGGCATACTTTTTTCAATTGTAAACGAGCAAACTATGCAACATACCATTGCCATTATTGGTGGCGGAAATTTAGGTGCCTCACTGGCAGAAGGCTTACTAAATAGTGATTTTGTAACCCCTCATCAATTATGGGTTACCAAGCGAAATGTACAAACCCTGCAACCTTTACAAGAAAAAGGGGTACAAGTAACGAATAACAATCTGGAAGCGGTATCCAGTGCCGATTATATTGTAATGGCAGTAAAACCATTTCAGGTAAAAGAAGTTTTGCAACAAATACAACCGGTATTGGTGCCAGGCAAACATGTATTAATTAGTTTGGTTACGGGTGTATGGATGAAAGATATTCGAGAAATAGTGGGTTCTGAAATTGCCCTTTTTAGAGCCATGCCCAATACCGCCATTGCCATACAAGAAAGTATGACCTGTATTTGTGCATCGGAAGTAACCGAAGATCAGCAACAAGTGGTTACTGATTTATTTAATCAACTGGGAAAGTCGGTGTTTATTGAAGAAAAATTGATGGATGCTGCCACTGTATTAGGAGCCTGTGGAACGGCTTTTGCCATGCGATACATCCGGGCAAATATTCAGGGAGGAATTGAGATAGGATTTAGTGCAGCCACAGCATCCCTGATTGCTGCGCAAACCGTAAAAGGGGCTGCTGAATTATTGCTCATCAAAAAAACGCATCCCGAACAGGAAATTGATAAGGTAACCACTCCCAAAGGATGTACGATAGCTGGATTGAATGAGATGGAGCATCAGGGATTCAGTTCATCCCTAATAAAAGGCGTTATCACCAGTTATCGAAAGATTCTGGATGACATGTAAAATACTTCCCCCATACTTATTTCATTCGCTCTCTTAAAAAAGCAAGGGTTTTTGTTCTTGCATCGTCGGTAGCATCCTGCTTAAAAGAGGGATTACTGGGATTGGCAAATCCATGTCCGGCTTCGTAAAAATGGGTAGTTAGTTTTTTGCCGGCTGATTGCATATCGGCTTCAAATCTCTTAACTATTTCTGGAGAGGGGGATTTATCTAGTGTTCCAAAAATTCCAAGCACATCCGTTTGTAGGTTTTTCAATTTTTCCAAATTGTTTTCCGGCCTTCCATAATACATTACACAACCTGCCCCTTGCTTGCCTGCGAGTATGCTACTTTGTAAACTCCACATGCCTCCAAAACACCAGCCAATAGTAAAAATACGTGCGTTAGAACCCGCATGCTGGATGCTGCCCAATACGATTTTTTCTAGTCGCTCTGTTTTGGCACCCTGCACTAATTTCATAGCACTGTCGGCAGTGGAGGCAACTTTTCCATCATACATATCCAAAGCCATCACATTCACATTACCCAGTGACGCGGCGTATTCTTCTGCTTCCCGAATAATGTTATTATTGAGTCCCCACCACTCTTGTATAACCAGCAACCAGTTATTAGTTGGCTTTGAGGATCTGATTTCATATCCATACGCTTCCGTACCATCCGATGCCTTAAAAGTAATCCGATTGCCTGCCGCATGGGTTACCTGATATTTTCGGGGTAGGGGATGCATGGCTCCAAAGGCAGCTGTATTGGCCTCCTGTCGAAATTGCTCCATTACGTCGCCAGTATAACAACTGATGTAACATTCAGGGGTTAATAATTCGGCAGATTGTGGGGTTGGCTTATTTGCTAAAAAAGCAGCTGTAATTAAAGAAACGGTTAGCAGGAGTAAAATTTTCTTCATACGAATAGGTTAAAACATCTTTTTCGAGATTTAATTAGGTTTCTGTAAAAGATGTGCACGTTAAATTAACACTTTATCGGGGTATGTATTGAAAATAGTCGGCATATTTTTTTACTAGCCGTTTTTGAGGTAGGTTTGTACGACCTCCGAAATATTCTCAGCCGAACATTTCTTCCGGTCATCCATTTTTCTTCTTCCACGCGGTTGAATTGAGTTGAACCTTTGGCAAACTGGCGGCAGCAGAAAAGTGGATTTTCTAATAGTTACACGCCTAATTTTTTTGAAAATAGTAGTATGTCTAAGTATATTTTCGTTACCGGAGGGGTTACCAGTAGTTTAGGAAAAGGGATCATCGCCGCTTCACTCGCCAAGTTGTTACAGGCAAGGGGTTTACGCGTTACCATTCAAAAATTCGACCCCTACATCAACGTAGATCCGGGTACCCTAAATCCCTACGAACATGGAGAATGTTTCGTAACCGAAGATGGCGCTGAAACAGATCTCGATCTGGGTCACTACGAAAGATTCCTGAGTATATTTACTAGTCAGGCCAATAACGTTACTACCGGAAGAATTTATCAAACCGTTATCAACAAAGAGCGGGCAGGTGATTTTTTGGGAAAAACCGTTCAGGTAGTGCCCCATATAACTGATGAAATCAAACGCAGAATGTTATTGCTAGGGGAGAATGATCAGTTCGACATTATTTTAACCGAAATAGGCGGTACTGTAGGCGATATAGAAAGTTTGCCATTCATAGAGGCCGTTCGTCAACTCCAGTGGGAACTGCCCGAAGAAGATGTGATGGTGGTTCACCTTACCCTGATACCCTACTTAAAAGCAGCCAAAGAGTTAAAAACCAAACCTACTCAGCACAGTGTGAAAATGCTCTCCGAAACCGGCGTGCATCCCGATATTTTGGTTTGCCGTACCGAAGAGCCATTGAATAACGACATCAAACGTAAAATAGCCTTGTTCTGTAATGTAAAACAGGAGGCTGTTATTGAAGCGATGGATGCTTCCACCATTTACGAAGTTCCTCTGCTGATGCTTAGGGAAAAACTGGATATTATTTGTTTGAAAAAACTACAGATTACCCGATACAACGAACCTGACTTAAATAAATGGATCGGATTTTTAGATAAACTGAAGTACCCACGCAGTAAAGTTACCGTAGGACTGATTGGTAAGTACATTGAACTACAAGATGCATACAAGTCTATCTTAGAAAGTTTTGTTCATGCTGGTGCGGTGAATGAGGTAAAAGTTGAAGTGGTAAATGTGCACAGTGAATTTATTACCCGTGAAAATGTAGCGGAAAAGTTGAGTCATTTTGATGGCTTATTGGTTGCCCCCGGCTTTGGACATCGGGGAATTGAGGGCAAAATAATTGCCGTTGAATATGCTAGAACCCATGGACTGCCATTTTTTGGAATTTGTTTGGGTATGCAAATGGCTGTAATTGAATTTGCTCGAAATGTATTGGGATTAAAAGATGCCCATTCAACCGAAATGGATCCGGAAACGATTCATTCGGTGATTAACATGATGGAAGAGCAGAAAAAAATCAGTATGATGGGAGGAACCATGCGACTGGGATCGTATCCATGTGCAATAAAGGAAAATACATTGGCACATACCATTTATGGGGATGCAGTAATTCATGAACGGCACCGCCATCGGTATGAGTTCAACAATCAATATCTGGCCGAATTTGAAAAAAATGGCATGATTGCCAGTGGATTAAATCCGGAGAGCGGTCTGGTGGAAATTATGGAATTACCTACCCATCCCTTTTTTATCGGGGTACAGTACCATCCAGAACTGAAAAGTACGGTAGAAAAGCCTGCCCCCCTGTTTGTAAGTTTTATAGCGGCCGCTAGAAAATATAATGAGCAAAAGGGAACTGGCCAGCGTAAATCGGTAACCGTTTCCTAGTTCTCGCTGTTTACCCTTTTTAGGTATTGCGATAGCCGTATATCCTTTCAATCTTCCATCTAACCTGATTGAGGGGTTTTTCGCCTGATTTCCCCAAAGTTCCCTCTATTATCTTGGCGCCAACCATTAACTTTGCCGCTCAATTACACTTAGTATGAACACGGATAAAAATACAGTCATAGGCTTTATTTTACTCGGAATTTTATTTTTCGTTTATTTCTGGTATACCAATAAGCAAAATGGAGAGTGGCAAGCAATTCGCCAGAAGCAGGAAGATTCCGTTCGGCAAGCCCAGGCTCGCTTAAGAAAGACAACTGATGTTGCTTTTGCCAGTAAAGATTCTCTTCGCCGCGATTCAGCTGCCAAGATTTCTGCGGCCGGAAGTTTTACTTCTGCCGCATTGGGTCAGGAATCTTTGGTAGTGTTGGAAAATGAGTTTGTTAAAGTTACGCTAAGCAGCAAGGGTGCCCAGGTTAAGCAGGTTGAATTAAAAAAATATGCCACCGCCAAAGGGAAACCGGTGATTTTGGGAGAAAACAATGGATTCAGTTATTCCATCAATACCTCACAAAATCAATCTGCCGCTTCTTCCTCACTATATTTTACTCCCCAACCAGTAATAACCGACGCTGCAGGGGCTCAATCGGCCAGCTTCGTAATTAGTTCTGCCGCCGGTCAAACCATAACACACCAATTTACCCTCTCAAAGAATGCTTATCAGGTAAACTGGAATATTGCAATTCAGGGGGCCGGGCAACTGCTTTCTAACGGAACCCTGAATTTAAATTGGCAGGGAGCCAGTGTTCAGCAAGAAGGCACTGCGGAATATGAAAGGCAAATGTCGAACATCTGTTTTTCAGAGGGAGACCAGTTTGATTATATTTCTTCAAAGAATGAGTGGACTTTCAGCAAGCCAGTTCAGTGGGTTGGATTGGTGCAACAGTTTTTTAATATAACGTTAATTACGGATAAGCCTTTTAAAAGTGGACAAATTAATTGGCAAAGAAAAACAGACTCAACCAGTAATTTGGCGAGCAGTGAAGTGGTTTTGCAGGCAGCTGCCGACAATCAGGGTCAGTTGGTACTTCCGCTGAGATTGTATTATGGGCCCAACGATTTTGCTTTGTTAAGCAAGCAGGCTCCAGAAATGGAGAAAATTGTGAACCTAGGAAGAGATATGTACTCGTTTGTTCGCCCTATCAACAAGTACATTATCCTTCCCGTGTTCAACTTTTTTGCCAGCTTGGTATCCAATTACGGATGGGTGGTATTGTTGTTAACTTTATTTATTCGCTTGGTTACTTCTCCGCTTACCTATTCCAGTTATTTGAGCGGTGCCAAAATGAAGGTGCTTAAACCGGAGTTGGATGGCTTAAAAAAGAAATTCGGTGATGATCAACAGGGTTTTGCTGTAGAGCAAATGAAGTTGTTTAGAGAGGCCGGCGTAAATCCTTTAGGAGGCTGTATTCCGGCATTGCTGCAGATACCTATTTTCTTTGCCCTCTATAGTTTTTTTAATTCAAACATCGCATTGCGGGGGCAGTCGTTTCTTTGGAGTCAAGATCTTTCCACCTATGATTCCATTCTCAATCTTCCTTTCAACATTCCAGCTTATGGTAGTCACGTGAGTTTATTTACCATCACAGCAGTGCTTACCAGTTTCTTGATTTCTATCTATAATATGGCCATGACGCCTACCCAGGATAATCCTGCCCTGAAGTATATGCCCTATATATTTCCTTTCATGTTGTTGTTTATCTTCAATAAACTTCCGGCTGCCTTAACCTGGTACTATACGGTGTCTAACATTATCACCCTTTTACTGCAATATGTAATTCAACATTATATTATTAACCACGATAAGATTCTGGCAAATATCGAACTGAAGAGAAAAGCGCCTAAAAAGAAGAGTAAATGGCAGGAACGCTATGATCAGATGCTGGAAAGTCAAAAAAAGATACAGGATTTGAAGTCCAAAACAGACGGCAAGAAAAAGTAGCAATTGGCTGTTTCCGGCCGCTATAAATTCCGATGCGCGCATGAACCGAACTTTTATAAAGTATTTGCTGGGTGCCCTGCTGTTTATTCCTCAGGGGGTGTATGCGCAGCGTATTGTAGCTGAATGTACCCTTGAATATTCCATTCAACCGGATACATCTTTTCAGATGAATCAATCCAATGCCTATTGGGGAACCAAAAAGGTTTTTATCAAAGGGAATGATGCCAGGGTAGATGTAGAAAGTTCCGGTTTTTTTCAATCCCTGATTTACGACAAGGCAAATCAGCAGGCTGTGGTGTTAAGGGTATTAGGTACCAACAAATTTATTACTCGATTGCCTCCAGCTGATTGGATCTTGGAAAACAAGAAATTCGATAGCCTTAAAATAACGTATCAATCTGCAACCAAAACCATAATCGGGTACGATTGTAAAATGGCTACTTTGTTGCTGAAAGATGGATCGGAGTTTCGCCTCTATTACACAACCAGTATTGCTCCCTCAGTTAGAGAATTTGATTATGTATTTAAAGAGATACCCGGTTTTGTATTAGAGTATGAAGTGAAACAAGCCAATAAATCCGTTAGATATATCGCAACCCGCATCAGTTTTAGTCCGGTTGCCGCCTCCCGATTTGATATTCCGGTTTCGGGTTATAGGATACTGGATAAATAGTCTTAGCAAAATGGAGCTTTACAATAAAGTAAACTTTGTAATAAAACTTTTGGGGCTAGTGAATGAATATTCGGGAATTAACGAATATCAGTAGTGGGCGTTTTGAATTTGTTCAATTTGGGAGCTTTCAATTTTACATGATAAGTATAAATGTAAGTGGTATTCCCCGAACCGAAGCGCATCATTGAATTCGATTCTAATAAACTTCCCTGGCGAGTAAAAGTGAAACTCTGACTTCCTTTGTACGGCATTCCATAACGAAGGGCAGAAAAACTTAATCCTTTATTAGAAAGAGTACTTAAAGTTCGAAGGGAATATTTAGCATTTTTTGACTTCTCATCTATTAAACCCGTGAGCGTGAAAGCCGCATAGGTAACCTGTATTCCTAGAAGTAGGGATATAATTAGGACCTTTGAAATAGGATTTAGGCTTTTCATGTTATACAAAGGTATGGAATTCTAAATAATTGCACAAAAATGTTTTATTAACTAACTGTTAACAATGTGTAAATGTTCAAAAAAAGTCGATTTTTCTTTCAAAAAACGGCATATCTTGTATAAACCTCGGCAAAATGAAAGAAAAACCCCACCGCGAAGATCGGGAATCACTTAATGAATTGCTGAAACAATATCGCCAATTGCTTCAGGGACGTCAGCACCCCTATTTGGAAGAAGATGATTTTGAACGAATTATAGATTATTTTGATGAAAAAGAGCAATTGGTAGAGGCCCTCGAAGCTTCAGAGATTGGTTTACAGCAGTTTCCCTATTCCTCTCAACTCATGATTAAAAAAGCTGATTTGTTATTGGCTACCCGCAAATACAAGGAGGCATTAGAGGTGTTGGAAATGGCATCCCTGTATGATGCAACCGATGTTAATTTGTATATTTTAAAAACAGATGCTTATCTGGCACTCGATCAGCCTACCAAAGCGGTTGCCCTATTAGAAGAGGCGTTGCATTTATTTTCCGGGGAAGAGCGGCTTGATTTGTTGTTTGAACTGGCGGATGTGTATGATGATTATGAGGAATTCGACAAAGTGTTTGATTGTTTACAGCTGATTCTAGAACAGGATCCTTTGAATGAGGAAGCTCTGTACAAAATTTGTTTCTGGACCGACTTTACGGGAAGAAATGAAGAAAGCATTGTATTGCATCAGCGTATCATTGAAGACCACCCATTTAGTGAGTTGGCCTGGTTTAATTTAGCAGCGGCCTACCAGGGCTTGAAATTATACGAGAAATCTATTGATGCCTATCAGTATGCCGTTGCCATTGATGAGAAGTTTGATTACGCCTATCGAAATATGGGAGATGCCTACCTCCGCTTGCGGAAATACAAAGAGGCAATTGATGTATTGGAGAAAGTGTTAGAGTTGAATCGGCCGGAGGAAGTAATTTATGAAGCCATAGGCCATTGCTATCATAAAATGGGCAATTACGCACAAGCCCGCTTTCATTATAAAAAAGCAGTACACCTAAATGCAGACGACAGCAAGCTGCATTATAAGATCGCTGTAACGTACATGCTAGATCAGCAATGGAGTAGCGCATTAAAACACCTAGAAAATGCTATGCGCATTCACAGAAAAATTGCCGAATATAATTTGGCTATGGGTGAATGCTACCTGAATTTGGGCAACTATAAAGAGGCGATACAGTATTTTGGCGTAGTGGTGCATCAGAAGCCCCGCAATGTAGCGGGATGGGAATCTTTGTTAAAATGCTTATTGTTAGCCGAGTTGCCGGAGGAAATGATGGCAACCAGTTTGCAGGCTTCTCGGGCTACGGATGGGAAACCTGTTTTTCTTTATTACTATAGCACTGCGCTCTTCTCATTAGGTAAAATTAAGGAGGCATTGATTCAACTGGAAACTGCGATGGAAAAAGCTCCCCGGCATTTGAAAAAATTTATCGACCTGAACCCCTCCATTCTCCGCAATTTACAAGTGGTTGACCTCATGGCCCGCCACAAAAAAATGCTTAAAAAGAAAAGGGGATAATGGCCCCAGCCGTTATTTAATGGCTGGTTTGCATTATTTTGCGCTGGAAAAATAGCTTTTTATGAATTTTCACTTAACACAAATGCCCGAGAGAACAACCAAGCCCCGGGTTGCCGGAATAACGATGGTAATGGATAAGGGGCTAAGCATCCAGGAAGTAGAACAATTTATGAGTGTGGGTAAACCCCATACCGATTTGCTTAAACTGGGCTTTGGAACCTCTTATGTTACCCCTAACCTCAGAGAAAAAATAAATTTGTATCATCAGCATCAAATGCCCATTTATTTTGGCGGAACGCTTTTTGAAGCATTTCTCATCAGAAACCAGATGGAAGATTTTATAGCAGTTTGTAAAGATTATGGAATCACTCATGTAGAAATTAGCGATGGTTCTATCACCATTCCCCATGCTGAAAAATGTGGATATATCGAAAAATTAACCAAACACTTTACCGTTTTAAGCGAAGTGGGCAGTAAAGATGCTGCACACATCATTCCCCCCTATAAATGGATTGAACTCATGCGTGCAGAATTGGAAGCCGGTTCTACTTATGTGATAGCCGAAGCTAGAGAAGCTGGCAATGTGGGTATTTATAGAGGCTCGGGTGAAGTAAGAGAAGGATTGGTGCAAGAAATATTAACCCAAATACCTGCTGAGAAAATTATCTGGGAAGCCCCTCAAAAAGCCCAGCAACTTTATTTTCTAGAATTGATTGGTTGTAATGTGAATCTGGGAAATATTGCCCCCCATGAAATTATTCCACTGGAAGCTATGCGGATTGGTTTGCGGGGAGATACTTTTGATCTTTATCTCGACAAAAAATAACTATGCGTAGGTTTGGCCTGATTGGGTTTCCGCTGTCGCATTCGTTTTCAAAAAAATTTTTTTCAGAAAAATTTGAAAAGGAAAATACACTAGATTGTTCATACGAAAATTTTCCCATCAGTGCGATTAACCAGTTTCCCGAACTCTTACAGCAGCATCTCGATTTGCAGGGTATCAATGTAACTATTCCCTTTAAGAAGGCAATCATCCCTTATCTATCATCTATAAGCCCGGTAGTTGAAGCGATTGGTGCTTGTAATTGTATTCAAATTAGGGAAGGCGCTTTAATTGGGCATAATACCGATGTTGTTGGATTCCGGCAGTCATTACTCCCCTTTCTACAACCCCATCATCAACAGGCGCTGGTACTGGGCACAGGCGGTGCTTCGGCGGCAGTGGTGTATGTTTTGAAACAACTTAGTATTTCTTATCTGCTGGTGTCGCGTTCAACGGAACAAGATACCATTGCTTACCAAGATCTAACGCAATCGAT
>Ga0247843_1005918_pt1 | contig 16478 bp, 9 predicted proteins | sample LaCruzMarch2017__FD_192420 | JGI IMG/M metagenome (GOLD analysis project Ga0247843, IMG submission 192420) | Freshwater microbial communities from meromictic Lake La Cruz, Castile-La Mancha, Spain - LaCruzMarch2017_8m | ecosystem: Environmental > Aquatic > Freshwater > Lake | place: Spain... | reverse complement strand
TCGACGAAAAGAACAACCTGCCTTCCTTAATCGTCGATTACCAAGATCGAAAGCAGCTGGCCATCGATCTGATCCTGAAAGCCAAGCCGTTCCCATGAATCCTCCAGCCAAACGCCCTAGGCGCTACCCGCCGTTGGATGAGCGGCTAGCGCTTTTCTTCCGACTTTCGGAAAACCGTCGGACTATCATCTACAACGACATCTGGGAATGTGCCATTGGTCGGCAAACTTGTCACTTCGATAAATCCAACCAGGAGTTTCTGGTCCCTGAGGAATGCGCATTCAAGGTTCATTCCTCGCGCGGCGATAGTCCGTGCCTGGTTGGTCCTCCTGATTGTCTTTCGATGCTCCCAGTTTAGCCAGAAGCCTGGTGCCTCTTTGAGCGCAGCGTCGGGCCACCTGGGTGCGACGGCAAAGCCGTTGAGCGAGTCCCCAAGGTTTACGCCCCCCTCCTTTAGGTGCATCAGTAGAGGGGAAAGCTTCCTGAGCTCTTCTATAGTTTGCCCTCCAAACTTGATCTTGAAAAATGTGTATGAGGCGTCGATCGATTCGCTAATTACCTTGGAAGTGGAAATTTCCTCTACTTCGAGTAGCTCCTGAGTACCAATCTGGAGTGTCTCGTAGAGATCCGATGCCGCGTGTCGAAGTTCCTTGCTAGTCGGCTCAGCCCCACCTGGAGTCATAAGCATTCCGACCAATGCAAAGAATATAGTCTTGATCTTGTAATTCATTCTAATCGATATCTTCTCTTTCATCGCTAGCGTCTAGCTCATCCACGGCGGGGATGGAAGCCCGAAATCAAACTCGAGCGTTACCTGGCGTTGGATGGAGCGTCGCCGTCGCCGTCGCCGTCGCCGTCGCCGCCGCCGCCGCCGTCTTCGGGAATCGGCTGGGAAAACGCCAGTGTGTGCGTTCACTCAGGAAGGCGTGACAGGCGGCCTCCAATTCGGCCGCGGTTCGGGCATCTTTTGCCTCCATCCGCAATCTGATTAAAAGCCGAAATCTGAAGGTTGAATCCGCTCAATGGGGATGAGGTCGAGCTGGACGGGTGAAGGAATTTGCCGGGGCCGCCGGACGAAGCCTGGCGGGGGCGTGAGGGGCGGTGCTTGGCGGAACTTGTGCGACGTTTCATCAAGCAGTTCGGAGGGAATCCCGAGCGAGCCATAAACCCATTCCACGGCTCGGATCATGGAAGCGGGGGAATGCTTGCCCAGAAGCACGATAGGCGCAGTCGATGGAGGAACGCCCTTGAATCTGGATTTCCCGAAGCGGAGGCCGTGATGCCCCGCGGAGTCGTCGAACATCTCAGCAATTTCTTTCCCGGTTGGGCTGTAGCTGTTCGGTGAAGTCATATAACCCTGAGCGCGAAACCCTTGACGGGTATAGCCCATCCTGAAGCACTGGAGCTGCCACCGGGAGAGATGACCCACCAGACCGATTTTGGCGCAGATCTGGCGATGCTTGCCTTCGTGCATCCGGTTGAGACGCAGCTTGTTGGCAATGCGCCGGATCATCGCCTTAGCTTTCGGTGCTAGACACACCACCGAAACTGGCGAGACCGGCAAAGCGGGCTTGTTCCAGGAACCCCACCAGCGGCCCGGGAGAGCCCCGGAAGCATCCTCTGCCTTGCCAAGGTATTTGGCGAAGGAGCCGGCCATGTCCCGGACGAGCTGAAAGTTCTCTTCCCGGGCGTGAAACCACCGGTGATGCTCGCGGGCCTTTTCCTCCATGCCCGAACAACAGAGCGCATTCCACTGGAGAACGAGCCAAGCGCGAACCTCCTCCCGCGTGGCCGGATCTTCGAGCCCGTAGAGCATCAGGTGATAGTGAAGCGCCATCCGCTCCTGTAGCTCCCGCTTCCAGTCGAGCGAAACACCCCGCTTTGACCAGGTGCGCGAGAATCGCCGCTGGAGAGTCCGGAAATGGGAAATCACCGTCTCGGCCGGCAGGTGCGAGAAGTCGCCGGGGAGCGTGAGCGCCATCGTGTAGGACTCGGCATCGCGTTTCCGCGTGTGCAATTCCCGCAACAGCCGCCTCCGCGATTTATCGGAAAACTCGCTGATCGTGCCCCGCACGGTTGCCGACCCCGGCGCCATCGAGGGAAGGTCCGGCTTCAGGCTGTCACCCGCGGGCACATCAACCCGGCTTCCCTCGGTCCAGATCCGCAGCAATGGTTCCGGCCGGGTGGCAATATGACCCATGGACAAGAGGGCCGCGGCCGTGACGCGGGGGCGGCGCACGCTATCGCGTGCATCCGCCTCCCCCGTCCCGCCGCCGGTTCCTTCGTGCCGATGGGATGGATTCGCCAAAGGCAGTCTAACGAGCGGGACGGGCTCGGTGAGCGTTCGGCTTGCCATGGGGATTGCGGCCCGGCTCGGAGTCTTCAGGGCATAGAAGCGGCCCCCGCCGGTCTCGCGGCTCTCACTGGGGGTCTTGACCCCCAGCCCCCCGGCACCCGGTGACGAGGTAGCGCCACCGTGCTTCGGTGCGCCGCTCACTTCGCCCCCCTTCCCGCTTGCGAGGCCTCCACGATGGCCAGCACCGCCTGCCGCAGCGGAGCCGACATTTCCGCCCAACTTTCGACCACTCGCGCCAGATCGGGGCAGCCCGCGTCAGAAATCTGTGCGCCTATTTGTGCGCACGGGTCCGGAGCGATACCCGACCTTGACTTATCCTCAATTACTTGCGAATCAGGCGCTTCAGGTTCGAAACCTGCAGCGCGCACCATCCTCCGGATGCATTGGTCACGATTTGCGGGTCCATTCGCGATGCCAGACGATGGAAATCGTCGCTCCCTTGCAGATCGTCAGATGCGGCATCCGCCGGTTCTTGCCATTCCGAAAGAACATTCTTCCGCGCCCGAGCCCTGCGATTTTCCCGCGGATCGCCCCTGATTGCTGCCGCCCGCTTCTTGTCGCGGCAGGTGTCCGAGCCGGCGGGGGTAAAATATGGCAAAGACGGCCATCGATCTCTTGCCGGCAACCGTGTATACGGTGGCCATACAACCCAAGGTCAAACCCTGAACCTGAACCCATGAAAAGCCCAAGGTCCTCCAACAGTCACCTTCACGACCGAGGCTTCGCATTGGTCGTTTCCTTGTCACTCATGGTCCTGTTGACCGTTCTGGCAGTCGGCTTGCTGGGGCTTTCGACGATTTCCCTGCGGAGTGCCTCCACCGGGATGCTCATGCAGGAAGCCCGCCAGAACGCCCGCATGGCCCTCCTGCTCGCGATCGGCGAACTCCAGTCCGCGGCCGGACCGGATCAGCGGATCACCACCACCGCGGGTGCCATCGACGAGAAGAGTCCCCAGCCGCACCTGACGGGGGCTTGGGAAGGATGGAAGTGGGACGGATCCGGCCAGGTCCCCGACTTCGAGGAAGAAAAGTCGAAGCGCTTCCTGCGCTGGCTTGCCTCGTCGCGCGAGGACGGCGAGGAGCGGTCACCCGACTTTGCCAGCAAGACGCCGGACAGCGATGCCATCCGCCTCGTGAACGAGGTGGCGAACCCGCTGGATCAAGTCCGCGCGCGCAGGGTCGCGATCGGCAACGACCGGAACGCCGACACCCAGGGCTTCGCGTGGGCGGTCTTCGACGAATCTATGAAATTGCCGATCGCCCTTCCGGAACCTGAAGGGGACGCACTGGGCCAGCTGCATTCCCGATGGTTGGCCGCGCCGCTTCCCGGCTACGGCGTCACGACCGAACGCGAATGGGACGGCCTTGCCGGAATGAAGAGCGAGCGCCTCAAGCTGGTGACGGCCGGCCAATCCGCCCTCGCCCAGCTGGCCGCAACGGACCGCAGCTTCCATGACTTGACGAGCGGCAGCGCCGGGCTTGCCGTCGATGTGAGCCGCGGCGGCCTAGCGGTGGACCTTTCGCGGGCTTTTGACACCCCGGCGAAGCTTCCCGACGAATACGCGACGCGCTTCCTTTACTCGGGCACCAATGCGCCGCTGGTCCCCGCCCCCTCCCGCTTCCAGGGTGCGAATCCGTTTCCTTCGCCCGACCCGTCCTGGCGTCTCCTCCAATCCCACTACAGGATGTTTGAGAATCTCTCCGGAGGTAACAATCCCGTGATCGCCAACTCGAGCACGGCCCGGCCACCCGCGGGCACCACCGGCAGTGCCGCGCAGAATCACCCCTTTTTCCACAGCCAGCAGATCCTGCCGGTCATCGCCAAGGCCCAGTTCGTGTTCAGCGTGAGCTTCGGCTGGCACAGTGCCCTGGACGCGGCGGCCGCGGCCAACAACAGCACCCTGCCGGAAGGCCAGAAGGACCACTACGTCACCTGGCTGGTCATCGATCCGGTGATCACGCTGTGGAATCCCTACAACGTCAGCATGCGCTTCAGCGGTGGACGGATCGATCTCTACCGGGTGCCGCTCGCGTTCCGCCTCTACAAGAACGGCCAGCTGATCAACACCGAATACACCCACCTCGCGAATAGCTTCGTGAGCACCGACATGGGCAACCGGAGCGATACCTACTACCGCTTGAACCTGCTGCCGGAGCAGGGCAAATCCGAGATCACCCTGGAACCGGGCGAACACGTCGTGCTGACCGCCAGCAATCACGTGAAGCATTTCGGCCACGAGTATCAGAAGACCGGCCTCGACCTGCGACCGGGATTCAGCCCGCCGGCCGGCAATGCCAGCACCGCCACCGTGGGCGGCACCTCCACCCTCAATGTCTGCGTTTCCTCCACCGGTACGGCTTCCGGCCGGGACTACGGAAAGGCGGTCCGGACGGTCGCGGTGAAGGCGAACGACCTGATCCAGATCGAGGTCAAGCCGCTCCGCGCCCAGGTGGACAAGCCCGCGGAAACCGGCGGCAAGGAAATTTCCGGCCTGATGAAGTATTACATCGGCCCGCCCAATGCCCCGCAGTTGGTCGGCGGCATCGAGTTCGACTACGGCGACCAGGAGGGCGCCCATCTCGATGCGTTCGAGAAGGAGGATCTCCCCTCGTTCGTCGTCAGTTCCAACATCCCCAAGGGCATCAAGGCGGACGACTACCAAGGGACCAAGCCCCCGGCGGTCGTGCGCTTCAAGGAGCCCTTCCTCATTTCCACTTTCCAGCTCAAAAGCGAGCGGGACTCCAAGTTCCCGAGCCGCGGCTGGATCCATAACTCCCCGGTCAATCCTTATGCCTCCACCGGCCTCGACCAGACCGAGCCGTGGGCCAACCACCAGTCCGAGTTGAAATGGGAAGTGATGACCGACTGGCCGCCGTCGAGCCCGACCATCGAGATCAGCAACTCCGGCAACCGCGGCTACGGCGGCCCCGGCGTCTACGCCCAGTCAGGCCTCGAGTTCGCCACCCACAGCTCGCTGCCGCTGGCACCCGCGCTTTCCATCCCGCAACTGCGCCACGCGCCGCTCAACACCGGCGGCCAACTCCCTCTGGTCTCGCAGATCGTCGGCAACTCGTTCGCGCCGCCGCTGATGAATCCCAACACCGTCCGCAGCCAAGCCGGCGAACGCACCTTGCTGGATCATTCCTGGTTCGCGAACTCCGCCCTCTTCGACAGCCACTTCTTCTCCGGCATCGCCACCCCCGGCGGCCCGCTGGCCGACGGCAAGGACGACGCCAAGTCGCGGCTGACGGCGTTTCTCGACAAGGGAACCCCGCTGGCGAACCCGCGGTTCATCGCCTACCCTGGAGGAAGCACCACCGAAGAAATCGTCGACCGCCTGAGCGCCCCGGACGGCCACCGGAAGTCGGCCGCGCACCTGCTGATCGACTCGCCGTTCAACGTCAACTGCGCCCGCGTCGACGTCTGGGAGGCCCTGCTCGCCAGCACTTTCGGCACCGATGTCCCGGTCCGGGAAACCACCGGCATCACCGCCGTCAAAGGCGACGGCGTCCCCGTGCTGCGCCATCTGCCGAGCCCCGGACGGGACTTCGAGTCGCAGGCGGATCCCCTGTCCCGCGACCGCGCCAAGTGGAACGGCTACCGGCGGCTCGATCCGGATAAAGTCCGCGAACTGGCGGAGGAAGTCGTGCGCGAAGTGCGCGAACGCGGCCCCTTCCTTTCCCTGGCCGAGTTCATCAACCGCCGGCCCGAAAGCGGCGAGGCGGGCCGCTCCGGCGCCCTCCAAGCGGCGCTTGAAAAGGCCGGAATCAACAAAGCGCTGCTCGCCCCGGCCCTCGACCTTCCCACCGGGGGAAACACCGCCGACGGAGCACCCGGGGTCCTGACCCAGGCCGATCTGCTCACCCCCCTTGCCCCGATCCTGACCGCGCGCGGCGATACCTTCCGCATCCGCGCCTACGGCGAGGCCGGTGCCCCTGGCGGCGCCAAAGTCCGCGCGTGGTGCGAGGCGGTGGTCCAGCGCGTTCCCGATTACCTCGACCCTGCGGAAGCTGCCTGGGATACTCCCGAGCTGCCAGTTAACCTGCGCTTCGGACGCCGTTTCGTCGAAGTGAGTTTCCGCTGGCTGTCCCCCTCCGAAATCTGAACCGGTTCCACAAGCCATGCATCGCTTCCTCGCCCTCGCACTCCTGCTGACCGCAACTCCCGCACTCGCCCAGGATGCCCCGCCCAAGGTTTCGGCATCCTTTTACGCGTTCGCCTATCTTCCGGGGCACGAGTCGATCCAAGTCCCTACCGGCAGCGGCGCCTTTAAAATGGTCCGGCTTTCCACCGCGAACATCGTCGGCCCCGTCGATTGCCCGGTCATCGACGGCAAGCTCACGCTTCATTCAACGAAAGCGCCGGCGGAAGGTGCCAATCCGGCACCGGCGGTCATTTCCACGGCCAAGGTCCCTGCCGGCATGACGCGCGCGATCGTGATCCTCTTCCCGCCGGCCGCGAAAGGCACCGAATACCGGAGCCTCGTCATCAACCACGACGCCACCGATTTCCCGCTCGGGATCTATCGCCTCGTCAATCTCGCCAACAAGCCGGTCCGTGGCGCGGTGGGCCGTGAAATCGTGCAGGCCAAACCCGGCGGCATCGCCGACCTCAAGCTGACCGGCAAACCCGGAACCGTCGTCCCCGTCCGCTTCGAATTCAACGAGGGCGAGCGCTGGAACCTCCTCACCGAAACCCGCGCCGCGATCCGCGACGACCGGCGCTGGTTGATGTTCATCTTCGAAGATCCCGCCACGGGGCGGATGAATATCCGGAGCATTCCAGACCGGACCGCCACCGCGACCCGGCCGGCAACAACGCCCGCAACGCCACCCGCCCCCTGACCTCCTCATCCCTTCCGAGCATGAATCCCGCACCACCGATGAACGACCGATCCACTCCCGGCATCACCCGAATTCCCCGAACTTGCCTCGCGATCCTCGGCCTCGCACTCGGGGTTCTTTCGTCCGCCAGCTCCCAAGTTGAAAAAACAGCCGCGGTAAAAGTCCCGCTCTCCGTCTTCTGCTTCGACTATGCCACCGGCCTCAAGTCGGTCCAAGTGAAACGCGGAGCCGCGGTACTCGCCGAAGTCAAACTGTCCACGGCGAACATCGTGGACGCCGGAAATGTCGAGACCGAGGAAGGAAGCATCCGTCTTTACGGCTTCCCCGAGGAATCGACCAAGGCCCCGGCCGTCGCCAGCGCCAAGCTGGGCGAACTGCGGGAACCTCTCATGATTCTGGTCCCCACCGAAGAAGGCGCGGACTTCGCCTACCGCAGCCACCTCGTCGAACGCGATCCTGCGAAGTTCCCCCTGGGTTCCTGCGTGTTCGTCAACCTGACTCCGCATCCGGTGCGGGTCAACCTGGGCGAAGAAAAGCGGGAGATCGCCCCTGGAGCCGATCTCCTCGTCAAGCCCGCGGTGGCCGCAGGCGAGGTCATCTCGGTGACCGTCGAATGCCAGATCGGCGGGCACTGGCAGGCCGTGTCGAGTTCACGCTGGGCCCAAAGGGTGGACCGCCGTTCCCTGGTCACCATCCACCTGAGCCCGCGCACCGGCCGGGTGCAAATGAAGAGCATTCCCCTGCGTGAGGTGGTCGACACCCCCTGACCCGCCTTGCCGATGGTCCAAGTCCCTCGCATCGTGCGCCCCGCCTTTCGTCTTCCCCCGCATTTCATGCCAGCTTCCTTCATCTCACGGACGATCCGCCGCTTGGCCATCGTCGCACTCGTCCCGGTCCTGCCCGCAGCCGCGGCCGAGGACCAGAACCCGCCGAACGTCATTCTGATGGTCGCGGACGATCTCGGCTACGGCGACCTCGGCTGCCAGGGCGCCACGAGAATCTCCACCCCGCGGATCGACTCGCTGGCCCGCGACGGCCTGCGCTTCACCGACGCCCACTCGTTCAGCGCGATCTGCATGCCGTCGCGCTACAGCATTCTAACAGGAAGTTACGCCTTCCGTCTCCGGCGCTCGATGGAATACGCCTGCCATTTCGACGCCGGCCAGATCCTGCTGCCGGAGCTGTTGCGCTCCGCCGGCTACCGGACCGCCGCCATCGGCAAGTGGCACAACGGATTCGGTACGACCGCGAAGGTCGACTGGAACGCGCCCTTGAAGCCGGGTCCGCTGGAATTCGGCTTCGACTCCTTCTTCGGCACGCCGCGTACCCACTCGGAACCGCCGCTCGTCTTCATGCGGGACCACCGGATCCTCGGCTGGGATGAAAGCGATCCCATCTCGGTGGACCGTTCGCCCGGCACCGGCGCCCACGGCAAACAGATCGGCGGAAAGAAAGCGATGGAGCTGCGTCCTAGCGACCAAATCGACCTCATGCTGGCCGACGAAGCCAGCCGCTTCATCGGCAGCCAGACCGCGGACAAGCCCTTCTTCCTCTATCTCACCTGGGTCTCGCCCCACAATCCGATCGCCCCTTCGGCACCCTTCCGCGGCAAGAGCGGTGCCGGCCGCTACGGCGACTTCATCCAGCAGCTCGACCAAGCCGTCGGCCGCGTGCTCGACTCGCTCGAAAAACACGGTCGCACCCGCGACACCCTGGTCCTCTTCACCAGCGACAATGGCGGCCGCTACGAGAACGCCGCCCTGAAAGCCGGCCACCGCCCGAATGGCGTATTGCTCGGCCAGAAAACCGACGTCTGGGAAGGCGGGCACCGCGTGCCGATGCTCGCCCGCTGGCCCGGCAGAATCCCGGCTGGTAGCACCCGCGCCGAACTCTTCCACCAGGTCGATCTGATGGCGACCATCGCCGACGCCGCCTCGGTGAAAGTGCCCGCCGGTGCCTCGCCCGACGGACGATCGGAACTTGCCGCGCTGCTCGCCCCCACGACCACTCCCGCCATTCGCACGGAGGCCATTTTCCACGGCACCCGCAGCCTCGCCCTCCGCCAGGGCCCGTGGCTCTATATCCCGGTGCAGGGCTCCGGCGGCAAGACAGTCCCCGAACCCGCCAAGCCGTGGGCCCTCCCCTATCGCACGATGGGAACGCAGAACAGCGACGTCGATGAAAGCGGGACCATCAAACAAGGCGCGCCGAAGGAACAACTCTACGACCTCGCCAAGGATATCGCCCAGAGCCGCAACCTCGCCGCCGAGCAACCGGACAAACTCAAGACCCTGCGCGAGCGATTGAGCGAACTGACCCGCCGCGATAAAAAGGCGCCACGTTCTCCGGCGGAGTGAACGATGGGCCGCCCCTTCTGCAGGAAGCGCGCCGTCTTTCATCACGATCCTCTTCACCTCGGCGATGGTCTGCCAACCGCCGCAGCGGCGTGCGAAGGCAAGCCGAGCATCGTGCTGATCCTCGTGGACGACCTCGGCTACGGCTCGCTCGGTTGCTACCGGTCAAATCAGATTCGCACCCCGCACCACGACCGCCCCGCTGCGTCGGACATGCGGCTCACCGATTTCCACAGCAACGGCCCGGTGTGCACGCCCACCCGCGCCGCCCTGATGACCGGCCGCTACCCGCAGCGCTGCGCCTGGGTTCCCGATGAGCTCCGCGGATTGACCGGCGGTGCATTCGATCACCACACGCATGTCGCCACGCACGGCTTGAAGCAACTCGACTGGCGGCACGGGGAGGAGATCCGCAACGAGAACGGCTACACCACCGGAAGTCGCTCCAAGCATTGCTCGATCGTCTGGGGGATTAACGAAGGTCCGACTTCGATCCTTCAACGGACTTGCCTCAATTCCCCATGATTACCGGACTCCAGCCGGGGCAGAGCCCCCAACCGCAAGGTTTGCTGTGATCCAGCGCCAGAAGGCAGGAGGTCCGGACCGAGGGCGATTTACACTCCTCAGGGGGGTAGCCACGATGAATGAAGTTTCTTGCACCGGTCGATTCCCGTGCGACGGAGCGAGGCGCGCCGCGCCCCAGTCATTTCCGCGTCGCTGATAATCCCAAAAGCAGCCAAAGCGTCGGACACACCCACTCGACGTCCTCACTTGTGCCACGGATCCCAAGCTCCGTTCGCTGGACGCTCTTGATCCAATCTCAACTCCAGAAACCCATGAAACCTCGTCGCATCCTCTCCGCCGCCCGCCTCTCCTTGCCTTTCGCATCCGCCCTGGTCGCGCTGTTCTCCGCTCATTCCGCGCAGGGCCAGACGACGCGTTTTTGGGATGGAAATGACAGTGCTGCCAACTTCGGCAGTGCATCCGGAACCTGGGCGGCACCCACCACCGGAACCGCCACCGCCGGGTGGTCGGCGTCCTCTGCCGGAACAGCCGTCGTCCTTGCAAACAGCGTCACCACCCTCATCAACGACCCCCTCAACTTCGGCAGAGACACGAGCGGCACCGGCCTAGGAGGCGGCACCATCACGGTCTCGGGCACGGTCGATGCAGCTTCCCTTCGGTTTGGAAGCGCAACCACCGGTAACATCACCCTCACCGGCGGTACGATCAATTTGGCGGCCACCACCTCCATCCACGTCGGCGCTGGCAGCACCACAGTGCACGCCATTTCGTCCAGTATCACTGGAGCAGCCACCAGCCTCACCAAGACCGGCAACACTCTCCGGCTCGACGCCAACAACAGCTACACCGGCCAGACCATCATCTCCAGCGGCACGCTCATCCTCAACAATTCCGCAGTTCTCGGCGGTAACAACCCGGGCGTGAACGGAACCAGCGCCATCTCGATGGGAGCGAACTCCACGCTTCAATCGAACTACGCACCCGCCGATGCGGGCATTACCAACTCCTTCGTATACGCCCCCATCACCCTATCGGCAGCCGGGGCGAATAACTTCTTCATCGGAAACGGCAGCTCGACCGCTCCCGCGGAGTCTGTCCGATTCAACCTGAACGGCGCGATCGGCGGCACCGCCGGCGCCAATGTCGTATTCGGCAATACGACAGGTTCGCGCAACAACGCGGACTCCATCATCGTCCTGGGCGCCGCCTCCACCTACAACGGCAACACCACGATTCAGGCTGGCAACACCGCCAACCGGATCAACGTCCAGGCTGGAGTCGCCGACGCCCTTCCGACCACCACGGTGCTGAGCTTCGACGCCGTGGCAGGCTCCGGCACCGGCCGGACCACGCAGTTCGACCTGAACGGTAACAACCAGACGCTCGCCGGCTTGGAGAACGGGGGCACTGTGGCGAGTTTGAGAAACATCAGGGTCACCAACACTGGTGCTCTCGCCAATCTGACCATCAACGGCGCGGCTGACTTCACCTACGGCGGCACCACCCTCAGCGGCAGCACCACGACTAGCGCTCAAATCACCGGCGCCATCTCTCTGGTCAAGAGCGGAGCGGGCACTTTCACCTTGGGCGGGACCTTGGTGGGTGGCGCCACTGCGCAAGGCAACGCCTTCACCGGCCCCACCAAGATCCTCGGAGGCATCCTGGTTCTAGGGCAAACCAACTCGATGCAGAACAGCGCCTTCGACACGGATGGCAGCATCCTTGGCGACGGGGCCAACGGCCTCAGCAGCTCCGTCACCTTCCTGAGAATCGGCGGCCTCACTGGTGGCAATAACTTCGCCACTCGCTTCACCACCGCCGGCGGCTACAGCGGCCTCACCGGGCTTGTGCTGAATCCTGGCACCGGCGTCACCAACAGCTACTCCGGCGACATCGGCGATGGTGCCATAGGCATGAACCTCACCAAGAGCGGCGCGGGCACTCAGGTTCTCTCCGGCACCAACACCTACACTGGCACCACCACCGGCAGCGTCGGCGTGCTGTTCGCCACCCAAGCAGCGTCATTGCCCGGCTACAATGTCCCCGGCAAAGTGATCTTCAGTGGCGGAACAATCGCGGTGCAGGTCGGCGGCGGCGGTTGGACCGCCCTTGAAGTGGAGGCCCTCGTGACCAACGCCACCAAGAACTCCGGAGCCTTGGGAATCGATACCACCACTGGCAGCCTGGTCCAATCGGCCTCCTTCACGGCCGGCACCTTCGGGTCGAACTTGGGGCTGAACAAACTGGGTTCCAATGACCTGACGCTCGACCAGGCCACCACCTACACCGGACCAACGACGGTCACCGCCGGCACGCTGACGCTGGCGAATGCCCTCGCGCTGCAAAACAGCCCGCTCACCATTTCCGGCGGTAGCGTCGTCCTGAGTGGCCTTACGACGCTGACCTTGGGCGGTCTCAGCGGATCGGGCGCTCTCGACGTGACCGGTCTCACCAACCTTGCCCTGAATGCGCCAGCCGGAGCCCTGCTCAACTACAGTGGCATCATCGCCGATGGGACACTGGGCATGACCGTCACCAAGACCGGCCCGGGTGCCCAGGCCCTCACCGGTGCCAACTCCTACACCGGCGCGACCCAGATCGACGGCGGCATCCTGACCTTTGGCAACAAAGCCTCCAAAATCAATACCACCGCGACCGCCGCCGCCGCCGGATCCATCGGCCTCGGCGTGCATGCCTCGGACGCCGCCTTCTACTCGGCGACCGACGTCGACGCCTTGTTCAACAACAACGCGCTGACCGGTTTCGTCCTCGATCCCGCCTCCGGCGTCGCCATCGACACCACCAATGCCGGCGGCTCGTTCGACCAGACGGTCGCTTTGACGGCATCCCGTTCGCTCAGCAAGACCGGCACCGGCACCTTGGTGCTTTCCCAGGTCAACAGCCATGCCGGCTCGACGAACGTCCTTCAAGGCACCCTCAGTCTCACCGGTTCACTGACTGGCGGTGGGGCGGTTTCCACCAGCGGCGCGGGCGCTCTCTCGCAAACCTCGACGGGTGTCATCAGTGGCGCGTCCACCTTCACCCAGGGCAGCACTGGAACCAGCTCCCTTGCCGGAATCAACACCTACACCGGGGTGACCAATGTAAACCTCGGACAGCTCACGATCTCCAATGCGGATGCGTTGGGAACCACCGCTGGAAACACCATCGTCGCATCGGGTGGCAGGTTGGCCATCGCCACGGCCAGCTTGTCGGTGGCCGAGCCATTGACCATCACAGGCACTGGCTCGACGGCCACCAACGGCGCGATCGCTTTCGGCGGTGCCGTCACCGGCATGGCCCTCACCGGCCCGATCACTCTGGGCGGAGCGGCACGGATCCAGGCGGATGGCAGCACCGGCAGCACCTTGAGCGGCGGAATCAGTCTCGGAGCCAATGTGCTCACGATCAATGCGGACGGGGGAGCCACCCAAACCATCGACACCACCGCCATCACCGGCACGGGCGGTTCACTCGTCAAGTCCGGCAGCGGCACACTCGTCCTCGGTGTCGCGAACAGCTACACCGGCGTGACTACCCTTTCCGGGGGCACTCTCTCGATCGGATCGATCGCCAATATCGGCGCGGCCAGCCCAATTGGTGCGGGTGACAATACCAGTGCGGCCAGCAACACCGCCTCGCTCGTCTTCAATGGCGGCACGCTCGCCTTCACCGGAACCACTGGCACGACCGACCGCGGCTTTACGATGACCGGCAATGGCACGATCAGTTTCCCCGCCGGGAATAACAATGCGCTGACTTTCAGCGGAAACCTCACTGGTGCCGGCACACTTACTCTGAATGGCGCTTCCACGGTTGGTTTGCAAAATGTGCTCACGCTCTCGGGAAGTAATGCGGATTTCACCGGCAACATCACCGCCTCCATCGGCGGCATCAAGATCACAAACAGCACGGGGCTCGGCAGCGGAACCAAGACGATCACATTGAGTAATGGAACCAACGGAAATTCCAACATTCAACTCGATGGCAGCGGAGGCGACATCACGCTTCCAAGCACCTTCACCTACGTAGTTAGCAACAATAACAGCGGGTCGATCGTGAACATCGCTGGCAATAATACGGTCGCCGGGCAAATCGATAACACGGGCGGCGGCGGCGGTTTCAAAGCCAATTCGCTCGGAGGCAATCTGACGATTTCCGCCAACTATACGGCAACGACGACACTTCGTGCTGTCGTCCTCGATGGTCCGTCAAACGGCACCGTCTCCGGAATCATCTCCAACGGTCTCACGGTGAACCTGCCGGTTACAAAATCAGGAAGCGGCACCTGGACCCTCTCCGGCGTCAACACCTACACGGGTGCGACCACCGTCAGCGCCGGGACGCTGGCAATGGGAGCATCCGACGTCCTTGCCGACTCCAGCGCCGTCTCCATCGGCAATGCCACCCTCGATGCGGCGACCTTCACCGACACCGTCGGAACCCTGGACGTCACCAGCACCGCCAGCATCAACCTGGGCACCGGTGCTGCCCTCGCCTTTGCCGACAGCAGCGCGGTGGACTGGACGCTCCCCACCGCCGGCACGCTCAACATCACCGGCACCTTCGTTTCCGGTTCCTCATTGCGCTTCGGCACCACCAGCAGTGGCCTGACCCCCGCCCAACTCGCCGTCATATCCGTCAACGGCGCGGGTGCGGGAACCTACACCCTGAATGCCAGTGGCTACCTGATCCTTCCTGCCGGCGGCTACACCTCCTGGGCTGCCATCAATGCCATCGGCAGCAATCCCGATCAGGATAAAGACGGCGATGGCGTGAACAACGCCACGGAATACGTGCTCGGCGGCACAGTCACCACCAACGACCTGTCCAAGCTCCCTGCCGCCTCCATCTCCGGCAGCAACCTGCTGTTCACCTTCAATCGGAGCCAGGCCTCCATCGACGGCTCCACCGTCGTGACCATTGAAGTCGGTACCACCCTGCTCGCCTGGCCGGACAGCTATAGTGTTCCCGGCCCTGCCCAAGCCAATGTTCCCGGCGTCACCATCGTCAAGGACACGTCCGTCGGATTCGACATCGTCACCTTGAGCGTCCCGATGGGCACCGATCCGAAGAAATTCGCCCGCCTCAAAACCGTCGTCACCCCGTAATAGCCCGCTCACTCCGTCATCAATCATAAGTTCTGAAGCAAAATTTTTATGAAGCCCATTCGTAAAAACCCACTCCTTGCCTCCACATTCGCCGTTCTGGTCGTCGGCCAATCCGCACAGGGCCAGACGACGCGCTACTGGGATAACAATGGCAACGTCGCCGGATTCGGCAACGCAGGGGGCACATGGGCCGCACCAACGGTCAGCCAGTGGACCACTGTCGCTGCCGGCAACGTGGCTCCGGGAGCCAGCATCACCACCCTCATCAACGACCCCCTCCACTTCGGCACGGACACGGCCGGCCAGGGGCTGGGTGGTGGGACCATCACGGTATCAGGCACGGTCAATGCCGCTTCCCTCAGGTTCGGCAACCAAACGACCAGCAATGTCACCCTCTCCGGCGGCACGATCAATTTGGCGGCAGTGACCTCCATCCACGTTGGAGCGGGTGGCTCCACCGTGCACACCATCTCGTCCCAGATCACCGGCGCGGCTACCAGCCTCACCAAGACCGGCAACACTCTCCAGCTCTCCGCAAACAACAGCTACACCGGCCAGACCATTATCTCCTCCGGCACGCTCATCCTCAACAATTCTGCAGTTCTCGGCGGCAATGCCCCGGGCACGAACGGAACAAGCGCCATTTCGATGGGGGCGAGCTCCACGCTCCAATCGAACTACGCCCCCGCCGATGCGGGAATTACCGACTCCTACGTTTACGCCCCCATCACCCTGACGGCAGCCGGGACGAATAACTTCTTCATCGGAAACGGCAACTCGTCCACTCCCGCGGAATCTGTCCGGTTCAGCCTGAACGGCGCGATCGGCGGCACCGCCGGCGCCAATGTCGTATTCGGCAATACGGCAACTACGCGCAACAACGCGGACTCCATCATCGTCTTGGGCGCCGCCTCCACCTACAACGGCAACACCACGATTCAGGCAGGGAACGTCCAAAACCGGATCAACGTCATAGCCGCGGTCGAGAACGCCCTTCCGACCACCACGGTGTTGGGCTTCGACGCCGTGGGAGGCTCTGGCTCTGGGCGCACCACGCAGTTCGACCTGAACGGAAACAACCAGACTCTCACCGGTTTGAGCAACGCAGGCGTGGTGGGGGCTGACAGAAATCTAAGGGTGACCTCGGCTACCGCCGCTACGCTAGTGCACCGTCCCCTTAGTCAGTGTGCGTATCGATCTGATACATTTTCGTGAGTTCGATGATCTTCGTGAGTTTTTCCGGACCCTTGGTCCAGATGAACGGCCCGCAAGTCTTGTTATACTGCGC
>Ga0247843_1005916_pt1 | contig 16485 bp, 16 predicted proteins | sample LaCruzMarch2017__FD_192420 | JGI IMG/M metagenome (GOLD analysis project Ga0247843, IMG submission 192420) | Freshwater microbial communities from meromictic Lake La Cruz, Castile-La Mancha, Spain - LaCruzMarch2017_8m | ecosystem: Environmental > Aquatic > Freshwater > Lake | place: Spain... | reverse complement strand
TTGTGTTGAGAGCTATGACGAACTTTTCACCCAAAACAACTCTTTCGAGGAATTAGTAGAGATGAGTATTGAACAAAACTCCGAACGTAGAAAACGTCAATTTTGATTTCAGAAGTTTAAACTCAGTAGCGATAGATTCAAACATCATTTTTTTGAATCAAAGAATCAGGTAATGGGAGGCTCATGTTTGTTCTAGCCAACTGAAGAGAGAACGGGTTTTGAAACTTTCTTTGAATGAGGTGCGGTTCACGTGGGCATGAGAGCTTAGTAACTAAATTTACAATACTCATGAAGTTGACTGAATCTATCTTTAATAACGAGGAATGAAGCCAAGAGGGTTTTAGGTATTATAGAGTCTTGGTTTGAACTCGAATTCCAATTTTCTCTGAAATCGAAAGACGAACAGCCTGTCGATTCTCCAAAATTCAGGAGTAACATCTATTCTTGGATCATGAAATATCTAATAACTGGATGCGCCGGCTTCTTGGGATCCAATATTGCAGAATATCTCTTAAAGCAATCCGACAATAAAATCATAGGGATAGACAACTACCTCAATGGAAAAAGAGAATTCGTTGAAGCCCTATCACGAAATCAAAACTTTGATTTTTTTGAATTGGATTGTAGAAATACAGAAGAGCTTTTAACATTACCTAAACCGGATTGTATCATTCATCTTGCAGCTAATTCAGATATTGCTGCAGCGATGTCTAATCCATTAATTGACTACGATCTGGGAATTGCAACAACGCAAGCGATGCTGGAATACGCACGACGTCAAGAGGTGAAACACTTTGTGTTTTCATCTGGCAGTGGAGTTTATGGCGAAAAGCCAGAAGCGACTTTTTTTGAAGACAGTTTTGTAGGTAAACCAACGTCAACATATGGTGCAACAAAACTTGCATCAGAAGCCTTAATTTCCGCTTACTCATCAATGTTTGATATCAAGGGAACCGTATTTCGTTTTTCAAATTTAGTTGGCCCACGTCAAACACACGGCGTCATCCATGATTTTCTCTTAAAGTTAAAAGCGAATCAAGAAGTTTTAGAAGTCTTGGGTAATGGAACGCAATATAAGCCATACATTCACGTCTCAGACGCCCTGTCTGGCATCGAGATTGCCCTATTGAATCAAAAATCAATGTACGAGGTATTTAATGTAAGTAATAATTCGTCGACTTCTGTAACTACTATTGCGGAGATGGTACTTTCAGAATTAGGGTTCAGCAAAACTGAAATTTTATACGAGAAATCTGATCGAGGATGGAAAGCGGATATACCTAAATACACAATGTCAAGCAAAAAACTTTTTGATTTTGGATGGAAAATTCGACATAACTCTAACGAGGCAGTCAAAATGACAATTCAAGAAAACAAGAATCTACTTTTTTCGAGTGTAGCGTGAAGAACATCCTAGTAACTGGTGTTGCTGGATTTATTGGGAGCTATCTTGCAGAAGATCATCTGGCTAATGGCAATCAAGTTTGGGGTGTAGATAACTTTTCTAACGGAAGCTTAGAAAATATGTCATTGCTTCTGGGAAATCCCCAGTTTAAATTTATTGAACATGATGTTTGTGATGAGATCTTCATCAAAAAACTTTTAATTGAAAATGAAATATCCGAAGTTTGGCACTTAGCTGCAAATACAGACATCATCACTTCCCATGCTGCCCCGCTAAGAGACTTTAAAGATTGTGCACAAGCGACAGTTTCTATTTTGGAAGCTATGCGTTTGAGCAAAACTAAGAAACTAATTTTCGCATCTTCTGGAAGCGTTTATGGGAATTTAGGAAACGGTGAAGCCGTTTCAGAGACTGTCGGACCTCTAAAGCCTCTAAGCACTTACGGGGCAGGAAAGCTTGCTTCCGAAGCATTCATATCCGCGTATTCAAATCTTTATGGCCTCGAAAGTTATGTTTTTCGGTTTGGGAATGTTCTGGGTGACCGAATTAATCACGGAGTGATTTTTGACTTTTCCAGAAAACTAAAAGCGGATCCAAAATCACTCTTAGTATTAGGAAATGGAAAGCAAGAGAAAAACTATTTTCGAGTCAAAGACTGCATAGAAGGTATGAAATATATTTCGGAATCAAAAGCAGCAAAAAATGAGTGCCTTATTGTCAATCTTGGGAATTCTTCACTGACTAATGTTTTGAGAATCGCAGAGATTGTCATTGAGGAGTCCGGTTTACTGAACACATCCATTCAAGTTGAGGGAAAAGATTTGGCCTGGCCTGGTGATCAGCCAATTATTCGGCTCGATTGTTCCTCCGCATACAAATTCGGATGGAAGTGTGAACTAGATTCAGAGCAAGCTGTGCGACTTACTGCGCAGGAGCTTTTAAAGTTGGCGCAGGTGATTTAATCAGTGAGTGTCGTAAGAACCATTTGGGTCAAGGGACTTTGGCACCAGGGCCTTGTTGCAGCTGGTGTATGGTCGAGCCGGGGATTTAGGGTTATAGGAATTTGCGACTCACTAGAGGAAGTAATTGCACTGAAGAAATCGCAATTACCGATTTATGAGCCGGGCTTAGAGGAGCTAATCACCAGACAAATTGAGAATGGAAATCTAGATTTTTCTATGCTTAATTCCAGGGAACCTCTACCCGATGTTATTTCTTTTATGCATGATACAGAAGTGAATGACGACGACGAAGTTCAGCTAGAACAATTCTTTCAGGATGTTAAGAAACTCTCGGACTACATTTCACCTAAAGTTGAAGTACTTATAACCTCACAAGTTCCCGCAGGAACATGTCGGGAAGTTCAAGAGATCTTATTCAAAAGTTTAGGATTCGAACCTCATGTTTCGTATATGCCCGAAAATCTTCGCTTGGGTCAAGCGATTGCACGATTTGAAAGCCCAGAACTACCCGTTATTGGGATTTCCCACATGGAATCCAAAGTGACATTAGAGCAACTCTTCAAAGAGGATATCCAATTCAAATATTGTTTACTTCTGGAAGCCGAGTTGCTAAAAAGTGCGCTAAATTCTTTATTGGCATTATCAATTACTTTTGGAAATGAAATCTCGGAAATTTGTGATCAATTTGAAGTAAGTGGAAGCGAAGTGATGTCACTGCTTAAGTTAGAACCTAGAGTAGGAAAAAGCCTCCCCTTGCTTCCAGGACTCCCATTCTCAGGTGGCACTTTGGGTAGGGATGTCCAAAACCTTCGAAAGCTCTCTAGCAGAAAAAGCAGCTTGGTCGATGCAATTTGGCAATCGAACTTTGATAGAAAAGAGTACTTCATCAATGTAGTTGCAAAAATTGCAAAATCCAGTGGGGAAGATTCAATCGGACTGCTTGGCTTAACTTACAAAACAGGGACTAGCACACTGCGGCGAAGCTTTCCACTGCAATGTGGTCAGAGTCTTACCAAAATGGGATTTCGAGTTTATGGATTTGATCCCATGGCCAAATCTTTTGATGAGGAAATCAATGCGAGAGTTCATTTGTGTGATTCAATAGAAGAAATATTTGAGCATTGCAATATATTAGTTATAACAACCCCATGGGAAGAGATGATTAGAGGTTTTAGCATAGACTTGGTCAAGAACAAAACAATCATTGACCCATATGGAGTCTTGTCCAAAGAATTAGTTCAAGCATGTACTTACAAGCGATTCGGGGGGAGAATGTGAGCTATGAAAATCGGAATCGTTGGCAGCGGGCTTCAATGCCGAAGACGAATTGAAGCCCTCTCCGATTCAACAGAGGATGAAGTCATTCTGGTTGCCGGAATAAACCAAGAAAGTTTAGATCTGATCTCAACAAGATATGAAATTCAAACAACCCTAAATGTTGAGGAGATTTTCCTAGACAACCGCATAGATGCAGTAATTGTTTGCACACCACCTAGTTCGCATCTGAAGTACATCTCGATGGCACTAGAACAAAATAAAAAAATTCTTGTGGAAAAACCTATTTCTCAAACCTCCGAAGAATTAGTCACGTTGAGACATAGATTCGGAGTGAATTTAGATAGAAATCTACGGTGTGGTTTTAATCATAGATTTCATCCAGGAATGCAGAAGATGAAAGAAATACTTAATCAAGGGTTGATCGGGGCGCCAATATTCGCAAGAGCTGTTTACGGTATTTGTGCTCGTAATGATTATCCAAAAGAGTGGAGAGCTAATCCTTCTTTCGCCGCCGGTGGTCAGTTCATCGAACAAGGAAGCCATCTAATAGATCTGTTTAATTGGCTTATAGGGCCTCCAGTCAGCATATATTGTAAAACTTCAAACTTGATTTTTGAAAATCAACCTCTAGACGATGGTGGAATGGCGATTCTGAGTTTTGAAAATGGTGTTACCGCACAAATGCACACGACCCTAGGCCAATGGCACAACAAATTTGAATTTGAGATTTTTGGGGACTCAGGGTTCTTGAGAGTTGAGGGATTAGGAAACACTTATGGCACTGAGAAACTCATGCATGGAAAACGTGATCAATCCGCCCCCTTCAATCAAGAAGTTTTTGAGTACAGAGGTACGGACAAATCTTGGCGTGCTGAGTGGGAATCTTTCAAACGTTCATTCGAGTCCGAAACCGAAGACGTTGCCAAGTTTGAAGATGGGTTATTTACAATGCAAGTAGCCGAGGCAGGCTATAAGTCAAGTAAAACAGGTTCGGAAATAAAAATTTAGGGACATATGTCAGAAAATATTCTAATCACTGGAGCTCAAGGCTTCATGGGAAACGCTCTCGTTGCTTTTCTAGAGTCGTTAAATCAGAAAAATCTAACGAAAATTACTCGTAATAGAATTTTTGAATCAAATGGGACGTTTCATGACTTTGATTTGCAGGACCCAGAGAAAACTTTTGAAGTCGTGAAGCGCGTTAGACCTAAAATTATTTATCACTTGGGCGGCTTGTCTTCGGTTACCACTTCTTGGGCCGATCCCGTGAATTATGTAAACTACAACACCGCATTGTCGAAATCTATAATTAGTGCGGTTGAACGTGCAGACCCAAGCATTAGAGTTGTATTCTTTAGTTCAAGTGCGGTCTATGGAGACAAGATAACTCCTCTATTAGAAGATGATTATTTAGCCCCAGATACTCCTTATGGAATGTCTAAACTTCTCTCAGAGCTAGAAATATCAAGATTACAAAATTTTCTCATCATAAGACCTTTCTCAATTATTGGTTCTACGAAAAAAAATGATGCCTTAGATGACTGGATCACTCAAATTTTGAAATTTCGGAGTTCAACCCAAAACACTCTAAATGTCGGGAACATTAACGTAATTCGTGATTTTTTGTCTGTGCAGGACGCGATTCAAATGGTGTGGGACTTGAGCAATGTATCGACTGCCCAAGGGGTCTACAACTTAGGTTCTGGAATACCAGTCAGCCTTAAATTCGCAGTCGAGCTACTTTTAGAAATTGCAGATATAGATTGCTTGATAAACCAATTTGACGAGCCCAGAATCAGAAAAGTTGATAAGCAATTTGTTGTCGCAGATATCGCGAAGATATTGGGACATAAAATAAGCCTCCCGATGAATACGCTTCGCGAGACCCTTGAAGAAATGTATCAGACCAGAAAAATGAACCAAACACGATTAGACCTTATGGAGAAAAATGACTGATATAACCGTATTGATCCCTACCAAGAATGAAGAGATAACGATTGGTCAATTTTTGGAGTGGTGCGAGGAAGGTTTTAAGGCACAAGGACTAACTGGAGAAGTCGTCTTGATGGACAGTTCGACAGACAAAACAGCATCAATAGCCGAATCTAAAGGCGCTAGAGTCATAAAAGTATCCGAACCCGGCTTAGGTATTGCCTATTTAAATGGCAAGGAACACATTAATGGTAGATATGTGATCTTAGGTGATGCAGACTGTACTTATGACTTTAGAAATTTAGAGCCGTTCATCAAAAAACTTGACGATGGATTTGATTTTGTAGTTGGAAACAGGTTTAAAGGAAGTATTGAAAAAAATGCAATGCCACCACATCACCAGTACTTTGGTTCACCAGCAACAAGTTTCATTTTCAAGCATAGTTTGGGAATTCCGGTTGGTGATATTCACTGCGGTATGCGGGCTATGACGCGCGAACTCTACCAAGCCCTTCCGTTTACTGAACTAGGGTGGGAATATGCAACTGAGATGATAGTTAGCTCCAGGAATCTTGGAGCTAAAATTTGTGAAATACCTATAGATTTCTTGAAAGAGCCAGAGGGTAGGATTAGTCATCAAAGACGAAATGGATGGACAACTCCCTTTAAAGCGGGATGGGGCACCCTTCGTGTCACCGCTTCCTTTTCCTTAGACAGATTTCTTGCATTCCCGGGATTTATGCTCGGAGGTCTAGGGGTACTAGTAAATATTTTTCTATTCATTCAAAATTTCTTGAATTGGCCTCAAGAGAGATTTGGTTTGTATACATCCTCGATGCTGGCTGCTTTGTCGCTGATCGGCTGGGGAATGTTTGCTATCGGTGTCCTGTCACATTTCGTTTACTATCCAAGTGGTCGCCTCATCAAAATTTTGGCCAAACAGCGACTTTGCAATCGCTTATTCGCGGCCACCGTTTTTTCGACTCTTATTTGTTTAACACTCGCTTTCATGGTTTTCAAGAATTGGATTCAGGGTAGCCTAATTCTTTTCGGTGACGGGAGTCGTGAAGGTCTACTACTTGTGATCTCATTTAATCTACTAACGCAGATTGCATCGGGACTATTGGCAATTCTTGCTTGCAGCTTCATTGCAGGCTATCTTGACAAGTTACGAAGTCGGCAAAACAGTAGGAACAATGCTAGTTAAATGAGAAAATATCTGATGAAAATAGAGTTTATTGGTGGGGGAAGGATCATAAAGTGATTATTGCGAGAAGCCCTCTTCGAATATCCCTAGGTGGTGGTGGCACCGATCTGCCATCATATTATGAAAAGTTCGGCGGATATCTGATCGCAGGAGCAATTGATAAGTATGTTTATGTAACCGCTAATCGCCCTTTTCAACCTGGAATAAACCTGAAATATTCAAAAATTGAAAGTATTTCACAAGTTGATGATGTGGCACATCCTATTATTCGTGAATCATTAAAGGAAATGAAGTTAAAAACCCCACAAATTGAGATTTCAGCAATCGCAGATATTCCAGCAAGAACAGGCCTTGGCTCGAGCGGTAGTTTCACAACCGCTCTTCTAAAAGTCTTGCATACGCACTACAGACGCCATATAAATCCGGAAGCTCTCGCACAGCTAGCATGTAAGATCGAAATTGAGAATCTAGCTGAACCTATTGGTAAACAAGACCAGTACATTGCATCGTATGGTGGGGTAAATGAATTTGTCTTCAATGAAGACGGGACAGTAAAAGTTTCACCGTTGAACATCTCCACAGAAACATTACACAATCTCGAGGATAATTTGCTTCTGTTTTTTACAGGAATATCTAGGTCTGCGAGCAACATTTTGGAAGATCAGAACTCTAAGTCACGCGAAATGAATGAATCAATGCTTGAAAATCTACATTTCACAAAAGATTTGGGCTATCGAAGCCGCGATGCACTTGTTGCTAATGATCCAGAGCAGTTCGGGTTTTTAATGAATGAACATTGGGAGCACAAGAAATCTCGATCAAGTGGAATGTCTAATGACTTCATTGACGATGTGTATAAACGTGCTCTAAAGGCTGGAGCGGTCGGAGGAAAGTTAGTAGGTGCAGGCGGTGGCGGGTTTCTGATGTTTTATGCCCAAGACAAGGAGCGACTTCGCGTTGAATTAGCAAGGTTTAATTTAGAAGAAGTTAGATTCAAATTTGACTTTGAAGGAACGAAAGTGATTCTTTCCTAGTGCTGCCAATAGTTGTTTTGGCTGGCGGACTTGGAACTAGATTAGGTGCCCTCACTCAACAATTGCCAAAATGCCTTATCGAGATAAATGGAAAACCTTTTGTACATTGGCAGGTATCAGCATTGAGAGATGCAGGCTATGAATACTTCGTATTTTGTGTTTCACACAAATCTAGTTTGGTAATGGACTTTTTAGGCGACGGCTCCAGATTGGGTGTCAAAATTGAATACTCTTTAGACGGTGAAAAACAATTGGGTACCGGTGGTGCTCTAAAAGGCGCTCTTAACCTACTGGGTCCTGATTTTGGGGTGATTTACGGAGATTCCTACCTTCCTATAAATTATTTTGAAGTAGAAGAAAATTTCTTGAACAGACGTACTCGAGTGTTAATGACCGTATTCAAGAATAGCAATCAAAATCACCCCAACAATGTGTACCTAAAGGCTGATCAATCTATTTTTTACAACAAACATGTACAAGATCCGCGTATGAAGCACATAGATTATGGTTTAATGTATATGGAAGCTTCCGTATTTGGGAATACTGAGCCAAATTCATTTTTCGACCTTGCCGACTTGCTTAGCAACCTTTCGGATTTAGAGGAAGTTACTGGGTTCGAGGTCTATAATTCTTTTTATGAAATAGGGTCAGAACAAGGCATTAAAGAATTTTCAAAATTCCTGAGAGAGGGACATAATGAGTTTTAGTAAAAGGCATCTACTCGAAACAGTAGAGATTGCCAATTCACTTGATACAGAAGTTATCGAGAAAATGGCACTCATGCTTTCAGATGTTAAAGGCACGGGAGGCCGCGTCTTTATTCTTGGTGTTGGCGGTAGCGCTGCTAATGCAAGCCATGCAGTGAATGACTTCAGGAAGCTTGCTGGGATTGAAACCTACGCACCAACAGATAATGTTTCTGAACTTACAGCACGAACGAACGATGAAGGTTGGGAGACCGTCTTTTCCGGCTGGCTGCGTGTGAGTAAATTGAATCCAAAGGATTGTCTTTTTATTCTTTCAGTGGGCGGTGGAAATAAGGAATTAAACGTAAGTACAAATTTGATTCATGCCATTGATTTTGCAAAACAAGTTGGTGCCAGAATCACAGGGATTGTTGGAAGAGATGGTGGTTATACAGCTAAGAATTCAGAGATTTGTTTAGTGATTCCAACGGTAAGTGACCTCGCTGTAACACCCCATGCGGAATCTTTTCAAGCAATTGTCTGGCATCTGTTGGTTTCTCACCCAGTTTTAAAATTTAATGCTACTAAATGGTAAGCATCAGTTGACGTGATCAAGGCTGTTTTTTTGGACCGAGATGGAGTAATCATTAGGTCTGAAGTCACAAATGGACTTCCGCGACCACCATCAACTATCACAGATGTTCAATTGTTGGATGGAGTCCTTGAGGCAGTCGAAATACTTCGTGCTAACTGCTTTGAAATTGTGGTCGTTACAAATCAACCTGATGTAGCACGTGGTGTTACCCCTAGAAAATTTGTCGAAGAAGTTAATTCCTTAATAGGTAATCTCCTAGAGATTAGGCATTTCTACACCTGCTTTCATGATGATTCTGACTTTTGTGAGTGTCGCAAACCACTGCCAGGGTTATTGTCCAGTGCAGCGAAGGATCTTGATATTGATCTAAGGGGTAGCTACTTAGTCGGTGACCGTTGGCGAGATATTGAAGCAGGTCAATCTGCAGGCTGCCAAAACTTTTTTATTGACTACAATTATGAGGAAAAAAAGCCAAAAAACGGCTTTGTCCGCGTATCCTCACTGCTAGAGGCTGCCCAGAAAATATTGGAGGAATCAATTGGTGCCAAATGAAGTTTCACTCAAAGTAAAGATCTTCGCAGATGGTGCGGATATAAATGGCATGATTGAAATGGCCGAGAAATCCATTATTTCTGGACTAACAACTAATCCAACCTTGATGAAAAAAGCCGGAATTACAGATTACTCTAAATTCGCAAAGGTTGTTCTTGGTGCGATATCAACAAAGCCGATTTCTTTTGAAGTTTTCAGCGATGATCTTGAAGAAATGAAGCAACAAGGGGAGGAGATTTCTTCCTGGGCCGAAAATGTCTTTGTAAAGATACCCATTACGAATACTAAAGGTGATTCGACAAGAGATGTGATATCTCATCTAGTTCAGAAAGGCGTCAAGGTCAACGTGACTGCGATAATGACGACCAAACAGGTATTGGATGTCGTTTCTGTTTTGGATCCAGAGATTCAAAGTTATATTTCAGTATTTGCGGGCCGCGTCGCAGACACTGGTCGCGATCCTGTGCCTTTAATGCGAGATTGCCTTGAAATTATGAAAACTAACCGCAGATCTGAGTTGATTTGGGCAAGCCCTCGCGAGCTGTTAAATGTCTTTCAAGCAGACGGAATTGGGTGCCACATAATCACAGCTACAACGGATATCTTGAAGAAATTGAGTTTAATCGGTTACGACTTAAATGAATATTCATTAGACACGGTAAAGATGTTTTATGAAGATGCAAAGGCATCTGGCTACAAACTATGACCTTGAGGGTTTTACAAAACATCGGTTCCTGGGTAAAGATAAATTATTCGATCCTAATAACCGCTCTCATCTCCCTATCAATCCGTTCTACTCTTCCTGGCGATGGCGGTGGAAATTCGCCAGCGGACGACCTATTGGCTGTTAGGCAGGCAAATAGTATTTTGGAAGGCGATTGGCTTGGCCCTTGGAATTATGTGACAAACTCAAAGCCCCCAGGAATGGCTTTTTATTTGGTTGGCGTACATTTTATTCCAATCGAGTACAAGTATGTAACTCATGTTTTCTACTTGTTGGCCACATACATTCTAGCTGTGCAGATGATGCGGTACCTTGAAATTTCTAGGCACCCACGTTTTGGAAAATTTCTAATTTTCGCCATTTTTGCATTAAATCCGATTGTGTTTCAAGAACAATTCAATCGTGTTTATAGAAACACCATAGTCGTTATAGTGATGTTTCTATTTTTTGCGATTTTTCTGAGATTGTTAATCAGACTACGAACGCATAATGCCCTGATTCAGAGTAAACAATTCAAGTCAGGCAATCCTGCTAAGGCAGCTAGGTCAGGTGACTGGAAAATTCCTACCGTAATTGGGATTGTGTTTTTGGCCCTTAAACTATTGCGCGAGGATTCATATTGGTTGCTCCCAGTTACATTTCTATTTTTTTGTTTTGAAATAATCAGAATGCACAGTGGCCTACAGCTAAAAATGAGAATCTTTGCTACTTCAATAATTTTTTCAATTTTAGGTTATGCCGTTCCATCACTACCAGCTCAATCTGCGAATTTTACTTACTATGGGGATTCGTCTCTGGAGGATTTCTACACTGGAAATTTTGCTGAGGCGATAAAACTTTGGCAAAGTGTCGAACCAGGTAGTGATCCAAGGCCTTATGTGCCAGTTAATCGAGCACAAAGGTTGGCTGTCTACGAAGTAAGCGAGACAGCGAAACGTCTATCTCCATACTTAGAATTAGGACCTAATGTGGGTTGGAAGATGAATTCCTGTGGGTCGCCCGTCAAAGTTTGTGATGAATCAGCCGCCTGGTTTCCCTGGGAGCTAAGAGATGCTGCAGTTGTCAGTGGTGGCGTCCGTAATAGCGCTGAATTTCAGGCCTTGTTTAAGCAAATTGCCTCAGATATCGAATCAGCCTGCGAAGGGGGAGTTCTATCTTGCGGAGATTCTGGTCTAGGTCCAGGGGCCAAAGCACTCGGAACAAAAGATCTAAAACCCCTTATGCAATATTTCAAGATGAATCTAAGCTACATTTTCAACACCGCTACCGGCGGGCGGATAGCAGCACCAGACCGCTCTGCCTCTAATGAAATAAATGAAGAGTGGCATCAAGTAGTTAACTATAAATCCGCACCATTAAGTGTTCCTATGAATACAATGCAAAAATCAAAAAACTTAGAACTCTATGAAAAAGGATGGAGTTACGTGTTTTGGCTTTTCCTAATCATTGTTGTGTTAAGTCTGGTCAGAATAACCTGGACGAGATTAGAGCTTAATTATCTTAAACTCCTAATCTATTTTAGCGGTTGTGGTTTGGTCAATGCAGTTGGCCTGTCGGTTTTCAACTATTCGATTGGGTTTTACGTAGGCGGAACCTATATCCTTGGATTACAGTTTTGTTTCATACTAACTGCTATTGTTTCTATTCTTTACTTCATCGACAAAATTAATATCTCGCGCCTTCAAATCAAATCTGAGAAAAAATTCTAAAGGGAATGAAGGATGCAAAAGTATCGAGATAGAACAAAACTTATCATGAGTTATGTCTACACGCGATTCAATACAACTACGGATTGACCAAACTCCCAGAATTCACTTGAAGAATTGAGTTTTGGAATCCCCTTTTTATCGTCACCGTGTATCCAGTTTTCTATACGCCAACCAGACAACCTGGCCACAATTTCAAAAGATTCACGTGAAGTGCAGAAACTGCGAACCCCATTCCATCTTGGATCATGAGGTAGCGATGCCTGTTCAAGAAATATCTGGTGACCAAGTTTTGAGTCGTAGTTAATTAGACTTATCACAGCAATAGAATTCAAGTTTGTGATGGCCTTCAGATTACATAGATATCGGTAGGTATCTTCCATCTCCATGTGTGTAAAAACCGAGAAAGCCGCGAAAAAATCAATATTCCCTGACAAGGCAGGGAAGAAGTCATCTCTTTGATGAAATAAGGTAAAGGAGCTATCAGTCTCGACCATATTCCTGAATTCCCTTAGCATTGTTTCTGAGATATCTGATCCATAGTAATTTCCTTGATTTAGAAACTCGATTGCGTGCCTTCCCAGTCTCCCGGTACCACACCCAAAATCAAACAAAGTAGATTCAGCTTTAAGACCGAAGTATTGAAGAATTTCTAATTCGGCGCGACCAATAATTTCATAGTCCCCACCACCAACACTCAATGAAATCGGATTACTTTGTGCGTGCGCTTCATAAAGTTCTTCATATGTGCTCAAGTCAACTTCCATAGGATCCACCTGTACTCCTTGGTGCTTAGGAGCTTTGTCTAGCTTTTTTGAAAACCAGTTTCTGATCATTAGTAAACTTACCTTTCTTCCTTGGTTTTACTTGGTTATGGCGAGCACACTGCAACGGAGAAATCTCCTGGCTAGATTATCTGATAGGACTTTAAAATTCTTATGATAGGCCCTCCATTGGCCATACTTCCTTTGCCTTCGAGGATAGATCTGATCTTCAGCACCTCCTCGTCTCCGCAATCTTGACTTCGCATCAATTCAAGCATCGCACTCTTTGTGGTTAACTGATAGTAAGGAAGATCCAACTTAAGTGGAAAAAAGTAGCGTCTAGCCAAATAAAGGCCAAAAGTATTGCTAATTTGAAAGTTTTCGGCCGCAAAATGCACGACAAAACTCACTTGCTCCTTAGTAGAGTTTAAGACATCTTGTGTCAGCACTTGGTAAACATCAGGACGCGATCTTTGAATCCATAAATAAAGTTGATTTAGCTCAAGCGTAGTTAACGAATGTGTATCCTTGCTAAGGACAGTCGAAGCTGCCGCTAAATTGGAATGACCGATGACTTTTGATAATTTATGTTCACCTCTAAAAACAACTCTGGTACGAATGCCGTGAGGGTAGTAGCGTTTCCAAAACCCCATGAACACCTTGAGGTTTATTTTGGCCAGGTTTAAGTTAAGTAAATTTGAGGATCCATGCGTGACCCCTTGATAGTGTTTCATCAGACAATTCAAGTCATCTTGGCCAAGGAATGTATTCAGAAATTTACTTTGACATTCTGGACTTACATAGTTGGTGTCATTAATCAATACAAGCCTCTTGATTTCGGAAGCCATCGTATTTCTCATCATATAAAGGATTCCAGCCTGATACGCACCAAAATCTCTTCCGATATTGGGACGCTCAATAATCACACAGTTGGAGCCTTTGAAGAGAGATATCCAACTATCTGCTTCATCATTTCGATTTACCACAACAATAACGGAAAATTTGTTTAGTAACAATGAATCTAGAATTCTGAGACAGGATTCCGTGGTCGTTGTTCCTGGGTAAATTGCAAAAATAGCGTACTTACCTTCTTCGCTGTTGACCAAGTTCCCATGAACACTAGACTTTTTGTGGAGTCTAAAGACTCGTATTCGTACCCAGTCAAGTGCGAGAGACGGTAGCTTGAGCGCTGTATAAGAGATGTAAAGAAATGACTTGAAAAAAAGATTTGTCAATTAGTTAGCCCCCTTATGCTTTAAGACAAGTTGGTATAAATACTTTGAATAGTCATTTCCATTAAATGAGTCTGCAATGGCTGCAACGTCTTCAGCATTTATCCAACCGCTGATCAGCGCTATTTCCTCAGGGCAACCTACTTTTTGTCCAGTACGTTCTTCAAGAATTCGGACGTAATTGGCTGCATCATTTAGTGATTGCGGTGTACCTGAATCGAGCCATGCAGTCCCCTTATCCAAAATCCTTGTTTCAAGGCTTCCGCTAGCTAAGTAAGTCTCAATCAACGATGTTATCTCTATTTCCCCGCGTAAACTAGGAGATAGTTTTCGAGCTCGTTCACTTGCGGCACCGTCAAAAAAATACAAACCGGTAACAGCTAAATTTGATTTGGGCACTTTAGGTTTTTCTTCGATACTAATGGCTCGTAGGCTCTCATCAACCTCCACAACTCCATAGGCGGATGGATCCGAGACTTTGTAAGCAAAAATCATAGCTCCAGTTTGGACTTGAATTAACTTTTTATCCAAGACTCCTGAATGAAAGATGTTATCTCCAAGTATGAGTAACGCAGGCGATCCTTCGAGAAAGCTTTCTCCGACAATGAATGCCTCTGCTAACCCATTAGGCTTTTCTTGAATTTCGTATTCGATAGAAATTCCCCATTGGGAACCATCCCCAAGGAGTGTTCGAAAAGATGGTTGGTCATGTGGAGTTGTTATCAAGAGTATTTCCTGCACACCTAGCTGCATCAAGGTGGCAATTGGATAATAGATCAATGGTTTGTCATAAACCGGCAAAAGTTGCTTGCTTACAGCTTTTGTAATTGGCCACAGTCGCGACCCAGTGCCTCCCGACAGGACAATACCTTTCATTTTCATAGCCTAGCGGATAAAGTGAGAGTTCAAATTAGTAGCAAAGGGTCGACATGCGGATTTTGGTAACGGGTGGAGCAGGATTTATTGGCTCCAATTTTTTGCGCATGATCGCCAATAAGAAGTTTGGAAGCTTCGAGAGCGTGATGGTTGTTGACAAGCTGACTTATGCTGGCCTTAAAGTTAATTTAGCCTCCTTGGATGGCATGAAGGATTATTCATTTATACAAGCAGATATTTGCGATGCAAGTTCGTTGACCAGTCTTGTTGCGTGTGCAGATGTTGTAATAAATTTTGCCGCTGAATCTCATGTGGATCGTTCAATCTCGGGTGCGGCAGATTTTGTCCAAACGAATATCGTGGGAGTTCAAGTCCTTCTTGATGCAATCAAAGCATCTGGAAGACAGATTCGCTTTCTTCAAGTTTCAACTGATGAAGTTTATGGATCTATCGAAGAAGGCTCTTGGACAGAAGACTGGCCGCTGCTACCAAACTCACCGTATTCGGCAAGCAAGGCAAGCGGGGAGTTGCTAGCCCGCTCATATAACAGGACTCATGGTATGGATGTTGTAATTACTCGTTGTAGCAATAACTACGGGACACATCACTTTCCGGAGAAGTTGATTCCTTTGTTTATAACTAATTTAATTGAAGGCAAAAAGGTTCCCATATACGGAACTGGTGAAAATGTGCGCGACTGGCTTCATGTCGATGATCACTGCCGAGGGATCTACTCAGTCTTATCGAATGGTAAGTCTGGTGAGGTCTACAACATCGGTGGTGGGCGAGAGTTAACAAATAATGAGATCACTAGTCTGATTCTTGAAGCTATGGGTGCTGATGAGTCATCTATAGAATATGTTGAAGATCGAAAAGGCCACGATCTTCGTTACAGCGTTGATTGGACCAAGATAAACCGAGAACTTGGATATGAACCACAAGTTGAATTTGAAGATGGCTTAAGGGAAACAATTCAGTGGTACCGAGACAATGAAGCGTGGTGGAAGCCACTCAAGAAATGTTGATCTATAAATGTCTTGGTTGATTACAGGTGGTTCAGGGCAATTAGGTATTGCGGTCTCACAAGAGCTTGGAGAACATGGAGTTCTGTTCCATGCATGGAGTTCGAAGGATTTAGACATTACTCAGGGTCCAACAGTTCGTGATGTGATTGCAAAATTGTCACCTAAAGTAATTATTAATTGTGCAGCGTGGACAGATGTTGATGGCGCAGAAAGTAATGAAATTGATGCATCTAGAGTAAATAGTGAAGGGCCAAAAAACCTTGCCTTAGCTGCGAAGCTGTCCAATTCGAAATTGATTCATGTTTCAACAGATTATGTTTTTTCGGGCGAAAGCCAAACACCGTGGAAGATCGAAGATGAAATTAACCCTCAATCTGCTTACGGTCGAACCAAGGCACAAGGCGAGAGCCGAGTTTTAGCGAGTTATCCTGAAAATTCTTTTGTTGTACGGACAGCATGGCTTTATAGCCCTTGGAGGAAGAATTTTGCAAAGACAATGACCAAACT
>Ga0247843_1005914_pt1 | contig 16485 bp, 14 predicted proteins | sample LaCruzMarch2017__FD_192420 | JGI IMG/M metagenome (GOLD analysis project Ga0247843, IMG submission 192420) | Freshwater microbial communities from meromictic Lake La Cruz, Castile-La Mancha, Spain - LaCruzMarch2017_8m | ecosystem: Environmental > Aquatic > Freshwater > Lake | place: Spain... | reverse complement strand
TTCCAACCGTGAATGACCGCTTGCTTCTTAAAGAATGAGTGTAAACCACCCCGAATTAGCAGACAAATTTAAAGTGTGTTGAGTTTGTCAGGTTCGGCAAACTTAGACGTTAAACGAGAATGCGACTGAGAAAAAAAAAGGAGGGCACTGGGACCTCCTGAGGAAATCTTCCTACGGGTCTTTCGACCCTTGTTGGAGCACCAGCCGTTTTTAGCGGAGGTTTCCAACTCTTGCGCGCCAAGGGTTCACTCAAGGGCAAGTGTAAACCACCCCGAATTAGCAGGCAACCGAAAGATATTCAAAAAAGAAGTGCGATTTCAGGTTCGGATTCATTAGCAATTCGCTTTCTAGCCTGAATGACCTGCATTCTTTCAAATTGTCGATCAGTTACTGACAGAATTCGAACCTCACCACCAGGTGGAAGTACTGCGGTTATCTGTCTTTTCATAGCGTCACATGAATCCAAATTATTGAAACATTGAATATAGACCGAAAACTGCGCACGAATAAATCCGAATCTTTCCAATCTCTTTCGAAACCGGCTGTGCTCTTTGCGCTGCTCCGGCGTCAGAGTCGGTAAGTCGAAAAAGACAAACAGCCACATCGTTCGATATCCGCTTGGGACTTTTCTTACATTCATGATGGGAGTATCGGAAGATCTAGCCTGATACTTTCGTTCTCTTGAATGATTGAAAGGCAACAATTACGAACTGAACGAAAAACCCAATCGCCCACGGTTCTTTCTGCTTTTCCGATTTTGACCCTCTGTTCACCAAATTCAATGAGTTCGCGCTTCACAGAAGGAGTCAGTTCGAGAGTGCCCTGAGCGATGACCTCGATAGATTTCAAATCGTAGAGAGGTCGAAATGGTTCCATGAGATCATCGGCCAGCGCGAATGAGTTGTAGCGATTGTGATGTTTAATTCCGAAGGTTGGATTAAGGCCTGTCGCACAGATTGCTCTTGTGACCCGCGACCTGAGTAATGCGTATGAATAGTTCAATATTCGATTTTCGAAAAAACCATCATCACGTCGATTAAAACCTGATTCGAAAAGAGCTTCGAAATAAATCCTTGCAGCATTTGCCTCAGCGTTCTGAACGTCAACAAGCGCGTTGGCAATTTCAACAAGAATCAGTGACCGTTCATTGTGTCCGAATTGACTTAACACCGCAGCCTGGTTGCGGATTTTTGCATAAATAATCTGCTTCCAGATGTGACTAATTAAATTTTTACTGGCAGTAATCTGTTGCCTTGCCCGCTCAGCGCTGAGGGAGGCAGCTGAATACGGCACTGTCTGAGCCACAGGAAAAAAATGTCCATCGCAGGAGATTATCGGAATATTCTCTATACTTAATGTTGATAAAACTGATGAGGTTAAAGTTACAGCTGGATGACTCAGAATAAGGGCCTGAATCTGCTTTACCGGCACCTTCGTCAATTGACCAGAATCGATAACGAGCTGCCCGTTATCAATACGAAGGCGAGCTGGGCCATTTGATATGTCGATCACCCTTGAACTCAAATTTTTTGTCCAATGGAAAGATTTGTTTCGTCACCAAGTGGTGATAATTGCACTTTCGCTGGCGCGTATTGCATTAATTTGTCTCGTCCGGTAATTCGAATAGCGATTCGGTTGTCTCGAAGGAACAATGGGTTCCTTGCTTCATGCAACGGTACAAATAAAAATTCCGAGTCACTCGCATTGACGAGTCGCCATAATCCAGAGGTCCCATTCAGAGTAAAGACCTCGTGTAAGCGAAGAATGCTATTCGTTGCATACTCCACAGGCTTGTTCCGGACGTTCAATGTAAAACTCGTAGGATATGTGTATCCCTGAGTGCGGACTCGATCGCACCAATCCCAAAGGGACATTGCTTTCCATCCCCAGGATCCATCAGATGTTTGTCCAATCATGACGAATGCATTCTCTTTCACGTTGAAATATGCGGCTGGTTGACTGGGATGGGCCCGCGAACGAGATCCGCGGTCATCCTCAGACTTCGCCATCTCGTCGTGCAAGGCACCACGAGGTACCAATTGCCCTCGATGTCTAGCCCCGGACTTGTCAATTTTTCCAGAGATCCTGTGTGCATCTCTCTGCGGAAAATGGAGAACTGGGTTGATTCTTTGCAGCGAGCTGGCGAGGGCAGCTCCAAACGTTGGCCACGGAGCGAGAATTGCTGCCTTGCGACCGTCGGACCACTCTCGTTGCAGAGCGATTCTTGCACGGTCATCGGAAAGCGCTATGAAGACGGCATCGAATGCGTGGTGACGATGATCGTTTCTTGTTTTCTGCGCATCCTCATCAAGGAGCAATGGAATAGAATCTCGAACCTGTGCAGCAAATGTTTGCCTTAATGCAAATCTGTACCGACCTGTAATAAATCCACTTGAAACGTTCACTTTATTTGGGTCTGAATAGAGCAGATTTAAATATTCACGCGCCAAGCGAGATGCGTATCCTGTCGTATGAAGTTGGCGAGCCAAAAATCCTTCAATCAGAGTTGAACTCTGCTCCAAAACCCTTCTGCGCTTCGCTGAGATTCGATTTCCTCCGGCCAGATTTTTAAGTGATTCAGAGAGGTCTCTGAAGACGTCGTCGTTGCCAACTTTCTTATCAGCCCACGAATCGAATCTAGAGGCAATTTCCTTCCAACGCCCCGTATTGGCTCCCCATCTCTCAAAGGGTGTTGCATTTCCCTTTTCCTGATTACAGCTTGAGCACACAATAAGTTTGTTGATGTAGCGATCATCAAGCGTCCGAGAGTATGGCCAGATGTGATCAATTTGGCAGTCGTTCGTTGAAAAGACCTGCCGGAAGGAGAGCATTGAACCGCAGTAGAGACACTGGTGAGAAGACTCACGCCACAATCTGAACCTCAAAACATTGGTATCACTGGCTTCGACGTGGTTTCCGGAAAGCCATTGAGCGATCTCATCACGTTCATTCTTTAGACTTTTATTGAGCCGCGTGATTGCAGCCTGTTCTCGTGGGGATAATTTCCTGGACCTAGCTAACTCTATACGCACGCTCTCTGGCTTCCCGTATTTTCCAACCACTGCATTGACAACTTTTCTCAGCTGCGAAAGGGTTCTAACCACAGCGGGGTCACGCAGCGTTGGAAATGCTTTGACCACGGGGATCAGATTATCCAAGCGTTGATTTAAAACACGAGTTCCCAGCGCCTCACGGATAAGATGCGGGGATCGCCCATTCTTCAGCTCAGAATTCATATGACGAAGTGCCCTTGACGAGTATGCCATTCGTCCATCTGGAATTCGATGATTCATTGCGAAGCTTGCTTGTTTGTCGGATAGACAGAACTTATTCATAAGGTGTCTTTCTGCCGACTCCTTATTGTTGAAGCGTAACAAAACGCACGCAAATTCCTTCCGTAAAGCCAAGTCCCACGAGGAACAAGGGCTATTTCCGGATGATATTTCATCGATTCCTCTGAAGATAATCACCAGAGAATCGGTCAGATGCTCCTTCATTTCATCGAAGTTTGAAGATATAAACGATTCTTTTGTTTTTGACTTTAGACCAATTAATTTGAAAAAGTCGGTCTTGGAAATCTTCCCATTTGACTGAATAAATTCATAAACGCTTTCTGATTCCATGGAGGTCAGTTGTCTCACTCCGCCGTCCACTGCTCCAAAGAGCCTGATGTTTGCGAGTGCCTGCCGGATCTTGAACTCCTGAGCTTCGGGCAGAAGTTTACTCGCGCGCTCTGAATTTGGAAAAATAGAGCATCTCCCAATTGTGCTTCTTTTGACTGTTATTCCTCTTTGTTTAAAAAGAAGGTTTTCAACATTCACACTTTGGTCTGACGAAAATGACTTTGATAAGGAAGAATAGCTTTCAAGGAGACTTTGCTTAAGGCAGCCAAACTCGTCTCTGAGTGAAAACCGACTCGTATATCGATTCTTTCTGATCCCCTTCTTCTCAATACAGCGTTGAACAAATTCCTGAGCAAGGATTATTCCCTCTTGTTCTAGCCGAGCCTTGAGTGCTTCACCCTTTATGTCCGACTCGCTCTTCTTCGACTCAGCTTCAACTTGATCTCTTGTCTTCACTTGATAGGAAAAGCCACGATAGCGAGCCATGTGGAGTATAGCTCTACCGTACCAATAGGGCTTGCATTTGAACTTGCAGCAGAAGTATCGAAGAAAGTAGCAAGCCGCATAGGGTAGTCTTTGAATGCACGTCAGCGCGTCTGCTGCGGGAAGCGTGATTTCACCCAAGGCCAGAGCTGTTCGCATTTCGATCTGAATTTGTTTGTCCAAGCGATTGAGAAAATCGTGCCTTGATTCATTCGGCATGAACTCTGGAAGCAGTCCACCGGCAATAAGGAACTCAGTGAGCGTGCGATAACGGGCTAGTCTATATCTTCTCTGTCTCCGCGCGAGTCGCTTTGCGCGGCGAGTTTGGTTCGGCGTCTCATCTCCACTCTCGCCTGTTCTGAAGAGCCTAACGCCAGATGCAATAATCTCTTCGGATTCGCGATCGACTAAAGCCCATCCAATTGAATCACTGCCTAGGTCTAGTCCTAGTACCGCCGACATATTGACTCCCAACAAAGTGAAAGACGAATTATACGAAGTTTCGTTCCATGCGGTATGAAGATGTCAAGGGAACGACGATTATTTAAATGCAAAATAGAAAATATGTTTTTATTTCATCGGAAACGTTCGCTTGAATGAACGGAAAAATAACGACAATTCAATTCGCGCAATCTTGTTCTGGTTTGTTTTGAAGCGTTTTTCAGTTGGAGCTGAGAAGAATGGCAATTCCAAAGTTCGAGGAATTTCTTTTACCTGTTCTTGAATATCTTGCACAGCAGGGCAGTGTTGATGCTGCCCGGCAGGCACTCTCTGACCCCATTGCTGACAAAATGAGTATCTCCGAAGAAGATCGTCATTTACGCTTGCCGAGTGGCGGTACGACAACGCTTAGATCTCGAGTCGGGTGGGCACTGACCTATTTAAAGAAGGCAGGCCTTTTGACTTCTGAACGGAGGGGACAATTTGCGATTTCGCCGAGAGGACGTGACTTTCTGAAAAGGAATGCCAGCGGCTTCGGTGTCAAGGCCCTCTCTGAGTTTCCAGAGTTTGTTGATTTTCTCACGGTGAACCCATCTTCGCGGGAAAATTGTTCTGAAGAAATTACGGAAGTCGAGATCGTTGATCCTGATTCCAGAATCGATGTTGCCATCAAGGAAATTCGACGTTCTGTCGCCGATGAGCTTCTTGAGTCGCTTAGCAAGGTGCATCCAAGTTCATTTGAGCAAATCGTTCTAGACCTGCTTGTGGGCATGGGATACGGGGGAAAACTTGGTGGAATTGAGCACACCGGCGGTACCGGTGATTTTGGAATTGATGGTATTGTGTCAATGGATAGGCTTGGCCTCGAAAAGATTTATGTCCAGGCAAAGCGCTGGAAGAGCAATGTGGGTAGCGAGGCCGTTCAGTCGTTTTTCGGTGCTATTACGGGACGGAGGGCCCGCAAAGGTATTCTTATTACGACGTCAAAATTCACTCCGCAGGCAATTCAGTTTGCACGAGATGTTTCCGATTCTCTTCGACTTGTCGATGGCACAGAGTTGGCCGACTTGATGATTGATTTCGAGGTCGGCGTAACAAATAAGAAGAGAATTTCTATTCCTACCATTGATAGGGATTATTTTGAGTAAGATAATTGTATCGTCTTTGATAGGAGCTGATGCGATTAAAATTACTCGCGGAGCTGCAGCACAGTTTTTCGTTGCATGAGATTTAACAGACGTGGAATAGTCGCGGTTGATACGTTGGGAAATACACCCAATGCGGACATTCTTTGCAGAAATGTAAGTGGTGCAATATTCGCACATATTCAGTTGAAAACATTTATCCGTGGCAATAGGACGGTACTCGTTGGGCGAATCGCTGAAATTGATTTTGGCCGCGCCTTCTTTTTGGTGTTGGCTAGTATTCCTTCACCCACGACGGAGAGTGACTTCACTTATTTCATCATCGCCTCAAAGGAAATGGAAAAGAATGTTTGTGAAGCTCATCTAAAGTGGCTGAGTCAGCCTGGGCGAAAGGGAACGGTGCGCAGTGACTCAAAAGTGCGGACTGGCACTTTGCCAACCGAGGCGAGTAATGCGCCGTGGGATTTAATGAAATATCGCAATAATTGCGGACTGAACTCCGATTTGTTGTGATAAGGTTCATGAGTGCTTTATTGTTATTGACTGGTTAAATATGTGAGGTTTTTAAAAATGAAGAAAAAAGTGGTGCGGAATAATTTTCTGTCAGTGAGTTTTCTTCTCGGTGCATTCTGCGGTGGTTGCACTCACACCACTACCTTCTCAGAGCCTGCAGAGAAGACGAAGAGTCTTGCGCCAGCGACGAGCAGGAATCTTGAAAATTTCGTGCTTGAAAAAGAGTTAGCATACTCCAAAACATCGCAAGCAGTCTGCACGGCAGTCGGTTTTTTGGGAGCATTTTTTGCACTCGGTACTCTTGCTGACGATGCTGTTGACAAGAAGAGTAGTAAGGCTGGGGTTGTTTCGGGATCATTAGCAGTTTCGGGTGCGGGATTTATATGTGGAAAATACTTTGGCTTCATTTCCGAACGTGCTGAGGTTTATCTAAATGGTGCCGGCGTGAAAATTGAGTTCTAAGATCTTGTAGTGGCTTCGTTTCTTTCTGCTATCTGCAGTCCAATAACCAACCTCCCCAAGTCTCCACCCCAAATCGGCTTGGGCAGCACTGCATCGGCACCGAGAGCGCGGAGTGATTCGGGTCGCGGGTCAAAGTAGCGGTTGGAATGCAGGCAGATGGTTGAATTGCAGCCATTGGTGCGGAGTTGTTTGAGCAAGTCGAGCCCCGAAATTTCATGACTGCCGAGATCGACGTCGAGAAGAATGAGGTCGGGGTTGAAGTCGTTCACTGAGGAGCGTGTTTCTTCGGCTGAGCTGGCGGTTCGGACTTCCAGATACCGGCTGTAAGATTCCCATTTGATGAGTTGCACGGCCGATTCGCGGTAGAGGCGTTCGTCATCCACCACGAGGATTTTCAATTTTGAGTCGCGAGCTGCAAGAAGGCTGATGAGTGAATTTTCATAGTCAACGTCATTTTCAACTTCATAGGCGTTTTCATTGTGAGAGTCCAAGATTAGTTCATGAGCAGAGTCGGCACTCTCTTCAACGGCAGGAATCTCGAACGAGAATGTGACTCCTTTGGGTGCTCCAATTGCTCGGTCTGCAGACCAGCTAATTGAATCGCCGTTTGTATTATTTCCACCCGACACACGACCAGACTCACACCAAACCCGTCCGCCATGCGCGTTCACAAACTTCTTCACAATCGCAAGGCCAATGCCATGACCACCGGATTTTCCGGTGTGGTACAGTTCAAAAATATCGTTCCTGTGTTCAGCTGGCAGAGCTGGGCCAGAATTCCAAATCGACACTCGAACGAACTTTTCGCCATTTCTAAAAACATCATGCGTGGTAATCCGAATCAGGCCTTCGCTCTGCATAGCCTCTTCAGCGTTGGTGAGAATGTTGGTTACGACTCGCTTGAGCTTTTTGGCTGAGCCGATCATCATGAGTTTGTGTTCAAATTCCGTTTGAATTTGAATTTCGGGATTGCCACGGAACAAACGCTGAACGCATTCGCGAATCAGGTCTTCAATTGAAACCTTCTCTTTCTTTGTTTTTATCTCGGAGGTGACATCGAGAACGTCTTGAATGAGTTCATCCGCCTGCACCAAAGCCTCTTTCACTTCCGGCAGAGATTCTTTGGCTATCTCTGCAACCTGTTCGGGGGATCGCGCACCGAGCAAATGAGACAAAGTAAGATTCAATGCAGAGAAAGGCTTTCGCACATCATGGGCGAGCATCTGGGTGGCGCGGGCGATTTCGGCAAGCACCCGCGATTCAGAGAGCTCTTTGGCCTGAATTTCGATAATCTCTTTTTGATGATCGCGCTCTTTCGTCAAATCGTTCTGCAGCTTTTTGTTTTCAGCAAGAAGCTCATTGCGCCTGCATGTCGTGTGCCCAATCAGCAATCCAACAAACAAGGATGCAACCACTGCGCTGAATGTGTCCACAAAGCTTCCGACTGATTGGAAAAATCGGGCATCCTTAAACACCAGAGGAAAGCCGGTGATCACCACAGCCGGTAGGTAGCTGAATTTCAACCACTGGCTGAAATCCAGCCGCGTGAAAACGGCTGTCATGAGGATGAACACAGAGGTGAAGTTGTAGAAATCGACTTCAGCCGGGTTCTCAAGCGCCCCAATCGAAGCTTGCAGAGCCAAGCAAGCCATGGAGTAGGCAAGCTCGGAGTGTTTACTCAGGCGCGGAACAAAATACGTCAGCACAGCCAAACACACTGCCCCAGCAAGAAAAAGCACCCGCCCCGAGATGAGCCAAGGAAACCACGATTCATTGCGGTAGTTCATCGCGCTCAGCACGAAGGGAACCCAGCCCACCGCGGCAATCGCAAAGAAGATTTGTGTTGATGGCCAGCGCCGCTTATTCAACGCGGTCGGGAGCCGGCCCACAGCCAATTCCATGCTTCACCTTTAAAGTGACATCGCCAAATGCAGTGCAGTTTGCGGGGATGTCTTGCCGCAACACCAATCCAGAAGCCACAACCGAATTTTCACCAATGGTCACACCACGAGGGATGCTCACGTTCATCTGCAGACCGACGTTGTCGCCAATCAGCAGCGGCCTTCCGGCAGAGCGGAGTTCTTTGCCATCGGCGCGCCGGAAGTGATGATTGTCGTCGTCGATGAGAGTCACGCCCCAAGACGCGTTCGCAAATTTCCCCATCCGAAATTCACGATTGCAGATGAGCTTAAAATTATTCGCAATGAAATTGTTTCCAGCAAACGTCGCCGTTGCATTGGCCCCAACAATGATGGTTGCCCCACCTGCAATGCACACATCCCCTTCAAACACGAGGGTCGCATTTTCGCCCAAGGTAATTTCGCTCGTTGGGAAACAAGCATGTTCAGCCATCCGTGGAAGCGGATATCCCAATCGGACAATCCCATTGCGGACGATAATTTTCGCACCTTTTGCGCAGCGGATATTCACATTCTTCGCAAACAGAAAACGGGCCCGTGAGCCTTCAACGCTCACATGCTTCAATGCCTTCAAGCGGCGTAAGAGCCTGGCAACAGTTTCAATCACGTCAGTTGAACCATTCAAGCAGAGTGTGAATTAGGGCATCGCGGTTTGAGAACGAGTGGTCTTGCTCGACCTCGCGATAATCAATGGGAGTCGTGAATAAAGGCACAAGCGTTTGGTTTACGAGTGGTGGAACTTGCAGGTCTTTCTTGGCTTGCATCACCATCACGCCATCGGCAGCGACAATTTCACGGACAGCTTTGCGCGGATTGAATCGTTCTTGGATGAGATTGATGTCTGCAATCGCGTCTTCAATTTTAAGCCCCTTCGGATAAGCCTCCTCCTTGGAGAGCTCCAACAGCATGCTGCGGGCATGGTCTTGCGAAGGCAGCAGACTGAACGGAGAAGCGAGAATGAGGCTACCCAGAGCAGACCCAAGCCTGCTTGCGGCATTGAGAGCCACCAGGCCGCCCCACGAGGCCCCATAGAGGCTAATCTTGGCAAACTGACCACCCGCGCGCAGCTGCTCAACAAAGGCCACCGATTCTTCCACCGACTTCAGAAAACCGAAGCTCCCCCGACCCTGACCAAGTCCTCCGTAGTTCACAACAAAGGTGGTGAGCCCTGCGTGCTCGTGGACAGCTGCACCCAAATCCATGCCGCGCGTTCCCCCGCCGGGGAAGCCATGAAAGAAGACGACCGCATGTTTCGCTCTGCTGTGACCCGTGCGCTTTTCCACAAACAGGTCTTCGGAATAAAACGTTTCAATCATGGATGGTCTCCCTTGAGTGCTTCGCACCTGCTTAGTTTCCGCCTTCACCTGTACCGCGTAGCAATTCCCAGATCGGATTGTTGCCGAAGAATGCGCCCTCATTGGCGCAAGCGAGCAGGTAAGAAACGGCAGGCAACGCAGAAGCCCATTTGAGCAATGCCGCCCGAAGCGACTTCTGGACTTGCGGCGTTGAGGCTGCTGCTGAAGCGTTCTCATGGGATACGTCCTTTCGAATGTGCTGATGATTGGATTCACTCATGCGAAAGACTCCTTTCCTGTGGGGCTCGGGCGGAAGAGATGTTCTTCGCCGCCGAGCCGCGTTGAGATGACATGTTGAACTGAGGGTATCGGTACAGTGTGGAGCGACTCAGCCCCAACGCCTCTGCGATTTTCGCTTTGTTGTTGTTGAAGCGAATGTTCGCGCAGGTGAGCATCATGTTGATGAGCAGAGCCTCTGCTTGGGGAAATGTTCCGCTGCGGATGGTGTCCGCAAGCTCGCGCCATTGCTCGGGAGAAACGGGATCGGAGCCGTCGATGAATGAAAAATCGTCGCGGTCAGAATCGCGTCGTGCAGATGATGTATTTTCATAAAGGAACGGAGCGTCCAAAAGGTCATCAGGCATGAGTAGAGTGCGTCTGCGATTGCGCGCGTTCTCAACGGCACCGTCGATGGTTCTTGCCAAGCTGCGAAATGTAACTCGAGTAGGCGAGGCAATAATGAATTGCATCAGCTGTTCGAAGAACTCGGATGAGCCTTCCATGGGGGTTTGGGTTCCGGAGACGGCGTGGCTTGCAAGCAAGTGCTTTGAAATTTCAGAGTACTCGTCAGACAACTCTGCAAAATCCGGAATACTGATACGCTGTGAAACAACGGTTTGAACAAAGCCTCGCTCGAAGGGCACCGTATCATTGCGGATAGCGTCTTTGCACGCCGTGAGAATAAGATTCACCCGCGCAGCACGCACCAAAACTCCATTGTGCATGGTTGCAGAACCCTGCTCCCACATTTCTTTAAGTGCACTTTGAACTGCAGGCGGAAGATGATTCGCGTCATCAATAATAAGAACGCCATCCTGTGCCTTTTCAAGCAAGCCAACCGCTCGAGATGATCGTGGATTGGTGCATCCAAACAAACGCTCTTCAAAATCAGATTCAGAATAGTTCTTGCCAGTACACGTCAGCAGATGAATGCCGGCCTCAAACAGTGAAGTATGCTCCGAGACAATCTGCTTTGCCAAATGCTTTGCGAGAGTCGAACGACCCATTCCAGAGTCAGAGGAAATAAGAACACTACCCGCTGGCTTGCGAATGATGCGCTGAAATTCAGATGCAATTGATTTCGGAACGAAGACATCGGATCTCTTTACATCACGATGTTCAATTGAACGCACGTGCTTTGCGTGATTCACTGCTGCAGCGATAGCCTTTGTAAATTCAGTGAGAGATTCCATTTTTGGGATCACGGAATCTGCACCAGCGGAATAAGGTGCTTCTTGATTTTGAGTTTGGCCTGTTACAACGACAATGGGTAGCCTTGGAAACGAAGCACGCACTTCGGCAATGAATTTTGAACTGGTCAAACCATTGCGTAGATAAAAATCGCTCAGGAAAACTGCCACAGGATGCTTTGCCAAAATCTCTCTGGCTTCCTGCATCGAAGAAGCCTGCAAAAGACGAATTCCTCGGTGAAGATCATTAACCGCCTGATCCATGTGCCTGCGATCGACGGCGGAATCCTCTAAAAACAGCCATGTTTCCGCTTGAGTATTCACAAAAACCCCCGCAAATGGCGCGACTTCAATACCAATGAAGGCCACATCGCAGAAAATAGGGGGGGAGGACAAATGGAAAGTGAGGGAAGTGTGTCATTTTGGGACGGTTGGATGCTAAATTGCCTTGGCAATATCAAATAAACCTTTTGATCGAGGTTGGTTACGGCGAGAGAAAAAAAGACCCGTAATTACCATAAAACTTTCTTCTCAAGTCCATCATCGCGAAGTTAGCTAGAAATATTATGGCAGAAGAGCGCTCGAGGGCACCTTCCAGAAATAGTGATTGCCCATCTTGCTAGGTTGAGGACGTTCGTTTGACTGGCCCGAAAGCTTAGGCTCATGGTAATCGAATAAGCTCTGAAGAAAAATCAAATCTCCAGAACAAATCTTCTATAGTGAAGCAGCGTTCCATAACGCGAAACTGGCTCAGCCTCTCCTTTTTTGAAAGCTAACAACTGAGCAAATTAATAAAAATAGAAGAAAGAACTAAAGTTCGAGTTCAAAGAGCCGAACACACCCCAGAAGAAAAAAAAGGGGAAAAGGATGTTTTTGAGAATATCACTGATCTTGTTATTTTTTATTAGCTCTGGCTGTAAAAAACAAGTCGAATTTCTTTCAGAAATAACGACTACCAATGAAAATAAGATGACAAAGGCAATGACGAGTGTCTGCGCTCAACAGGTTCTGAATCTTTGGGCGATTGATAAAAAGGGTCAATTTGTTCTTTTTGGCAAGAACGATTCCTCGAATCACCCTCGTTAGCTTAAACACAGAAAGGGAAGTGTCTCAAGTCTCATTGGCACAGAGGGCATTTTCTGCGATTTCCTGCCGTGATGTTGCCAATTGTGAGTGAGGAGATTCTGTTATGGTTCGGAGATTAGATTTCTTTATCGCGTTGGTTTCTTTGACGGGGCAGTTTTCTGCCTGCACCTCTACCGGACCAAAAGTTATCGAACGAGCTGATTATTTAAGCTCGGCTCCAGAGTGGGCGAGTGTAACACGCGGTGCATATGAGAAAGACGGAAAGCAGTACTTTCTGGGATACATCACGCTCAATGAAGGTGCTTCAAAATCTGCTGCTATGAACATGGCAGACGAAAAAGCTCTCTCAGAACCAATGAGAGCCATCGTGAAAGAATTTCTTGATCAAAACCAAGTCGGTGAATCGGTCAATCAAGGCGATGCAGTTGGTCAGCGCGTCATTTCTGCTGCTCGAGGTTATCGACCGCCGATGCCTGGCCTTCACATTACCAATCGATATTGGGAAACAGTGATGGTCCCAACAACTGACGGCAGACAGCGTATCGAATTACGTGTCTTTTCGCTCGCAGGAATCACAACAAGTGAATACGAGGAAGCAAAACGCGCAGCGATGAGAAATTTTTCAGGAAACAATGAAGTCAAAAAAATTCTTGATGATGTTGGTGCAAAACAGCGCGATGCTGTGATCTCCAAATGAGCGGAAACGTGAAGGTTAGGTGCATGAGCTTCCAAACGTTGAACAGCTTTTTCTGTCGGATAATAATTGCAGTTGTTGTGTGTGCTGCTCCGATTATCGTGGCTTCAGCACAGGAACCAGTAAAATCTCAGAAGCCACAATGGGCTGAAACACTCAAACCTCCAATGCGCATCGGGCACAAGTGCTTCATAGGAACGAGCCCCACTTCTTCGGATCGGAACCAGGCTCACGCGGATGCTTACAAAAACGCACTCTTCAACGTAATCGAAAGAGAGTTTCCTGATCTTATCTCGATCAGCAGCCAGTCGAGTGAACGTCTAGAAGGTAGCTCATATACTCGCGATACGGCCTATAAGAGCGAACATGTGCAATTCAATGGTTTGGTTGAGGACAAGGAATCTCCTTATATTGAAGGCAAAAATAGTACATCATTTATGGCAAGCCGTTTACTTTGTTGGAGTGAGTCTCAGCTAATTGCCGAGCGCGCGCGACAAGCTGAACTGAAGAAAACACTTGCCATTTCGGTGAGCAATAGGTCTGATAGTTTACTTCCTATCAATGCCAAGCCAGGGCCAACCGGTGAGTTGGAGGTTGTAACGATACCGCCTGGCGCTTCCATTCTCCTAGAGTCTTCCCCAATCGGAACATCAAATTCAACGTTCGGGAGAGTGGTTGCAGGAACGTATGAGCTTGTGATTCAAAAAGATGGTTTCGAGATTGATTCAAGAAAAATCACGATTGCTGCAGGACAAAGACAAACGGAAAAAATTGAGCTCAAGAGGATCACTTCACAACTTACCATCAACTCAGAACCTGGCGGCGCCGTCGTTTATTTAGATAATAAACCTCAGGACGAAAAGACTCCTCTGACAACAACGACGGTTGTGGGCGATGAAGTTGAAATTCGAGTTGAGCTTGATGACTACTTTACTGAAAAGAGGTCATTCACGGCAACGCACCGTCCATTGAATGAGAACTTTCAACTCAAGCCTCAAGACGCAACTTTGAGCATACTGTCGACTCCCCCCGGCGCCGAGGTTTTTCTTGATGGAGGAAAAATTGGTAAAACGAATGAATTTGGAAAGAAAATCTCAGGCGGCAGATACAATGTTGAATTTAAACTTGATGGATACGAGGTTCATCGCGAACAGATTGAGGTCTGGAAAAGTAAACCTCTGACGTTAAGACCAACACTCAAAATTGCAGTTTCACTTCCTGCAAAAGCTGAGGGATCGAAACCGTTAATCGCTGAACCAGAAACGGATTTTAGTCCGTTTTTTCGCTTCTCAAAAAGGGCTGTGTTATCGACAAGTCTTTTACTCACAGGATCATCACTCTATTTTCTCTTTGACCCGGTTCAAGAGAGTTGTGACTATTATGCCGCCCCTTGCGACAAATATGGAAAGCTTGGTGCAATCTCCGGTCTGACAGCTGTTACTGGATATTCTTTATTAAGCTTGTTTTCGACTGACCTCACTTCCCACTTGTCCGAACATGAGCAAGCGGTAGAGAGCTTCAAGATTTTTTGGGGTGGACTTTTACTTATTGCTGGCGGGTATGTTGCTCCGGCTCTTTATGACAATGTGAAAGCAGGAAGGATTGCGAGAACAAAATACGATGAAAGCAAGTCTTCCACCGACGCAGAAAAATATCGTGGACGAATTAAAACCCATCGTTTTTATGTTGATATGTATTTTCCAAGCGCGCTTGGAACCTTGGGACTCGGATTCTACTGGTTATTCTAGAGGAGGCAGTCATGGCAACCAATGTGGTTACAGGAAAATCTATTTGGAGCTTACTGAGAGTATCCACTTCTCTGATTTTCATATCGATGTTGGCTTCTTGCGGCTCGGAGCTGCTTGGAATTCCATCTGATAAGTCTCTCAACAACCCGGTTGACCCCAAGGTGTCTGGGAATACAGGACAGATTGGGAGTGGAGGTGGCGGGGGAACTGCCGGAGGAGGCAACCCAATATGTGTGGATAACTGCTCCGCGCCGGCAGCAACGAATTCCTTCGCTCTGAAGGAGGCTAACTATTTCAACCCGAGCACCAGTTCGTGCAAGTTGGGCGACTCAGTGGCAATTGTGAGTTCCCAGCTCAATCAAATTACGGTTATCTACGAAGCCAACTACGCCAGTGTTGGAATGTGGAAATTGTATGGGAAAAGGTTTTCAGTTGCTGGTGATGGAAGCATGGCTCTCTTAGACACTAGTCCAGTGGATCTCTATCCCGAATGCTTTGGTAATACTTCAGGTGTGACTGAATTTTCAGTTACCGGATATAAAGCTGCACAAGCTGCGAATAAGACGTTATACAAACACTGGGAGTTCGATCCAGCAAATCAAAATATCACACATGTGAAGCTCGGAATTACATGCGTTAATTCAGCGCAAAGTGGCACTAAAACGTTCAATTTGACTTCTGGAATTGTAACAAGTTTTGAAGAGCCATTATTGTACACAAATACGGGTTGGTATGGCGGCAGTGGGTACCAATTGGCATGGAAAGGCACCGCCGACACAAGCGTATGCTATTTCGGAGATTGTCTCTTTGAAAAATCAGAGGTCTTCGGAGAGATTTTCATTGGACACGCTTCCGATTGGCTGAGTACATTCAAAAACGGTGTCAAACAAACAAGCACAAGTGTTGTGGGTGCCGCAGGGGGTGCTCTCGGAAGGAATGGGAAGCTTCTGTTACAAGGAGATGTCAACGGCGATGGTCTCTATGAATTGAAAATGGCAACGGGCGTTTTATCAAAACTAGTCGCTATTTATTTTGAGGGCTATCCTTATCCGATGTTTTTAAAGCCAGTTGGCTGGTATGGAAGTAAAGGAGTCTTTGTAGATGACCACGGTACTGGCAGGGGCAGGATTCTATTGACGCCAGATTTTTTCAATTAAAACTGTTTGTTTTGCTGATAAGATATGGATAAGGGTTTTTTACGTTACGGAATCTTTACATTGTTGACGCGTACAAAAGTCAATATTTAGTGATTATCACCTTCCGCATATTTAGTTTATCTCTGTGCAATTAATCCCGATTAAAAAAGAGCAGATTAGCTTTAGATGCTTTTGATCGTTCCGATACCCACTCAGCAATCGCAAGTAATTTATTGGAGGATTCGGCAGTGAAGGTAGATTTTGACTCAAAGCTATTTGTCATATGTGTTGTACTTTTCTGCGTATTAGGCTGTGAGAAAAAGCAGCTTGCTCAATTTCAGTTGTTTGATCTGATCGGGTTTTCCCGGACAGTGTTAAGCAACATCCCTCTCGTACATCACCGGACTCTGATAGCCAAGCGATGAATGCATTCGTGTTCGATTGTAGAACACTTCGATATGATCAAAGATT
>Ga0247843_1005913_pt1 | contig 16485 bp, 14 predicted proteins | sample LaCruzMarch2017__FD_192420 | JGI IMG/M metagenome (GOLD analysis project Ga0247843, IMG submission 192420) | Freshwater microbial communities from meromictic Lake La Cruz, Castile-La Mancha, Spain - LaCruzMarch2017_8m | ecosystem: Environmental > Aquatic > Freshwater > Lake | place: Spain... | reverse complement strand
TCTATCCTATTGTGCGATATGGTGGCAAGTTGTCATCCGTCTTGGCGGCATAACATGTTCTTACCTTTCTCGGTACGAGACAGACAATCTTCTATGCGAAGGTTAGATAGATCTCACTGGTCTAACAAGGCGGTTCTACATATCGTACGTTCTACCTATTCTACCTAGAGGTAGGAAGGCGGTGTTCGTAATCACCAGAGAGGGTATCTCTGTCATCATACAGGACTTGCACCTGCGTAACATGGCAGCGGTAAGCGGAATGGCAGCGTCGATTCGCTCCGCAACAGAAAACGATGTATTTGATCTTGCAGGCCATGATGCGGTAAACATCATCCAAACTATAAAGGATGCTTTCTCAACACCGTTTGCACTTCCTAACATGATCCGAATAACATTTATCGTAGGGGCAGGTAAGCTATCTCGACAAAAGTATGATGATAAGGCAATGCTAACGCTGACTCAGACATTAAAAATGTTGGATTATGTGGAGGATAGAGGTGCAAGTTGTGTGAACGAATGCGGTGGCTGTTACAAGACCCAGCACGATACTGGCAAGAATCTATTCACCGTGGTGGTCTTTCCTCGCTTGGCCGGGCAACAAAACGATGATGATGATGATGGTTGTGGAGGTGTAACAGCAGCAGCATCATCGTCAGAATATTCGATTCCCATTCCATTAGTCGAAGGGACTGCCGTACATACAATACTCCTGGCAACGGAAGATTATTTTCAAAGGATGTCTCCCTCGATATGTCCGTCGTGGTCAGAGAAGAAAATGTGTTCCGACGTACTAAACCTTGCAGTCGAGACGGTCCAAGCAATGGATGCCAAGTTAATTTCGGGCCTGCCACTCACTGATCACGAGAATTCATTTTACGATGCAGTAGGTGGAGTGGAGTCTATCAGGATAAAGATTGAGTTTCTGAAAAAACTTATCATTGAACAGGTAGAGAGTGGTGCATTGACACAATCCGAGCTCAATCGGCTATTGCAGCAGGTAGATGAAAAAATCAGCTCCTTAAATGTCGATATTGATACAGCAATGCAAAATTCACAAGAAAAGAAGGCAAGTAAACTAACGATACAAAAGGAAAATGCAGAGTCACGAAAGCGTATGCTCAAGAGTCATAAAGGCAAGGTGCCACACGCGCTCAAACACGAAGCACAGATTATGAAATTGAGAAAACAGCTTCATCCATTACTAAAGTTAGAGAAAGAGACAAAAGGCAAATTACTTAGTATAAAGGAGACGAAGGAGCTAGCCATGAAGGATGAATTACTTGAAGAGATATCCAAACTTGAAGAATCAAGTCGGGGTTGGTTCGAAGAGGATGATACATTCGAAGTGCGATTAGGGGCATGTCGGAAAAAGCAACTTATGCCAGCGACTAGTAGCAAAGCCACCCCAACTGGTAGTGGCGGTAAAGGAAGGACATCCGGAACAGGATCACAAACCATGATTAAGACCACAGCGTGGCTTACCCCTGGGAATGCCCTTGAGAAGAAGGCGGCAGTAGCGGGTAAGTCAAAATCAAAAACAAATGGTAGTGTCTTCGCTGCGATGATGATTGACAGTGATAGTGACAGCGATTGATCATATCATATTCATAGATAGTTATTAATTAGAATTGAATTAAGTTATCTTTCGTCAAGGACAGCAGCAACATAGGACTTGACTCAATTTCATAATCCCTTTGCTTATCAGCAATTTAGACTTTGTGTGTAGGTATCAATCCACTCCTGGTGAGGGATCCTACATAGTTGATTGTTGTACACCTGATCCGCTTGCAATCTAGAAGGTAACTGGCATTGTCTCTTATTATTTCATAGTTGATGGGCCTTGATACACCGTACTAAAAACTAAATGAAGGCACTAGATAATGGAATTTGATCATACATACAACTAATTAGGAACCTAAGAGAGTAGATAATGAAATCATTTCTTGATAAAGCTAAATTCTAAATTATCTCCAGCCATTTCTATTCCAGTGTTCACAAGTTTCAACAGCATTCACCCCTCCAATCTACCCCACATTCTTTATCACCAATAACCTCATAACTCATAATGCATTAAGGCGTAACAATACAAGTCAAAGGCCAATAATTTCCCAGGGTACAAGATTGTATGTATACTAAAGATACCTGATATGAGTCACATGAAGTGGATGGGATGCCTCAATCATAATCTACAGCATGATACAAGTGAGAAACCAAGAGAATCTCCTACTGCCACAACTGTGACTGTGAGACCAAGCATATATCAGGCTGGCATTGCATCCTCATAAACACTAGCCACAGTAGCAGCTGCTGAAACAATTTATATATGTATTAAGTAGATCTGCTATGAGTATGAAGTGAGTGGGGTGCCTCAATCATAATCTACAGCATGATACAAGTGAGAAACCAAGAGAATCTCCTACTACCACCACTGTGACTGTGAGATCAAGCATACATCAAGTCATGGTTGCATCCTCATAGCCCTTGCCACAATAGCAGGTGCCAAAACACATTATAAATGTTCATTGTAGATCTGCTATGAATATGAAGAGGGTGGGTAGCCCCAATCATAAGTATAACTAACAGCATGATCCAAGTGAGAAACCAAGAGATCTCATACTGCTGATTTTACCTCTCTCCCAGAGCAGATATCAGGTTGGGGTTGCATCCATATGACTGCCAGCCCCAATAGATGTGCTATAAACATTATATATGTATAAAGAAGACCTAATTAGAGTATAAAGTGGTTGGGCTGCCGCAATCATAACCTACAGCATGATACAAGTGAGAAACCAAGAACACAGTCTCACATCGCTGGTTTTACCTCTCTTCCGGAGCAGATACCAGACTGGGTTGATCCTTATGAGTAGAAGGTACAAAAACAAGTAAGAAGTGGGCGGAAAGTATCAATCAGAACCAACAATTTAACACCTACACAATAACATTTTTTTCAGTATTAAACAAATGATGCACAGCTGCTAATGCTAATGGGATGTGACACAATGCAAGGGGAACATTACATTGCTGCAAGACAAGGGATATGATATCTGAAATAACAATTATGTAACAGCCTTGAATGCAAGTGAGGGAATCTTGATTCACTTTGCCCCAGCGGCCAAGAATAATGTGTTTTGTTGTCCACAGCCTTCTTGGCGAAGCCTGACCATTCGACTTTTGATACAAGCAGTATTACATCATCATAATAATATGCTCACACTTGCGGATTTCAAAGTCTTCAGCAATCGTAGGAGCATCCAACACCTCAATGATGTATACTCTCACACGTGTGGATCTCAAAGTCTTCGGCAATCATAGGAGCATCCACAACCTCAATTCCACGCTTCTGATACTTGCGTAGACGCTCGATGAGGACACAGACCCAGTTGTGAAATTGGATCTTTACACCGTGCTTCCACAACACCATATCGTCCATAAAACTACCCCGACCGAAGAATTGGTTGGGATCGTAACGATCTGGGAGACTGTCAGCGTAATCAAGCCGTGCGTAGAAGGGTGTACGTGGAACATCCCTCCTCACAGCACTGATGGTTGTGCTTGCGAGACGAGCCATATCAATCGGCCGCATGTAGCGAGGCTGTCCGGGGTGATGCCTCACGTAGCTACCAACAATAGCTCGGCGGCTTGGCTCCATTTTTGTCTTTGCTGCAAAAGTGAGATGTGGATCGGGGATATGGAATTTCCTGCCATCGAAGGATGCCTTGCAGATTTCTAGATCGAATCCGTCAAGAAGAGAAGACGCAGGTAGACCACGTTGAGCAACAATCAGATCAATGTCCCCCCTCCCATCGAAATCAAAAGGTAAATTTCCTCCAGGCTTTGGCTTGATGGCGTACATATCGCTTTTCGTGTCGATCCGGAATTGACCAAGTAGATTTCTACAGAACCATGGGGGTGGAAAGAATTGAGTAAGATTTTATACCCTCCAGCAATAATACTCAGTTACACATAGTAAAAATAACACTCTCACTTTATAGCATGCCCCAATGATGCATTCTTGCCCCATTGGATTGTCTTGCGTCGATACTCATCCTCATCATCTTCCGGAGACTGCCCCCATTTTCCACTATCTTTCGCATTTTTAGCAGTAGATCCCCATGACTCAACATGATGGATTTTGGTCGAGATAGTATAGAGAAGGCGAGTGTCTACGAAATCGATATAACCATCATTCACTCCGACAAACATACTGTCGGCATCTTCGACGAGCCACTGCGACACAATGCAACATTGCGTGGTTAGTACATAATTTTTAAAGTATGAGTAATGACAAGAATTGTATAAGTATTTTCTCACCGATCGAACTAACGGAGCACCCTCAGCCGAACAATATACATCGACATCACCCTTCCAATCGTATTTACCAAGACATGCTGCTACCATGGACGATCCAGCAATCAACGCCGTTCCTTCGGGCAATGCTCCCATTTTTAGAACAGCATCAAGAGTGATACCACAATTGATTTGTTCAAGCACATGACCGAGAGATGATAGAAGGGATGTACGGAGAAGATTGGTGGCGAATAGATTCTTTTTCTCATTAGATGAAGATGATGTGGCAGCAGCTAGCTTCCTCTTGGATCGACGGACATTGCATTGTTTTTTTTCTGCATCGGCGGAAGAAGATATTGCCACTTCGTGGAAGAAGTGCACCGAGCTGAGACAGAGATTGTAAACGTCAGGTGGAGCGGCGTAGCTCGCAATGTGGTGCCATGCGGTCTCGTGGAGCGATGCGAACAGAGAAGCGCTAGCGGCGTCGGCGGTGGTGTCCATGGTGGGAGGATATGTAGAGGAAGGAAGGAAAGAGGTGAGTTCTACTTTGGCGCGACGACGATGCGCCATTTTCAATTCCACAACGCATTGTTTACCGACACGATACCATACCAAAATATTATAATGCCGTCGTGCGAGGTAGCTGAAATCGATGTAGATGAAGCGTCGGCAACTGCTGGTACATTGCCATCATCAGCGTCGTCTTCGGACGCCAGTGTTTTGACGGTAAGCCAAAGTCAGGAGGAGCCCAGAGGAGGAGGTGAAACAATGATGGAAGAGAATGTCAACAGCGACGTCGTCAACGACGACGAGGAAGACGATCATCGACCCGCGATGGCACAGATTAGCCCCATGCCCACGAAGAAGGTTTCGGCATTAGTTACGCCACGTGCACCACGCAGCAGGGCATCGGCGAAGTCGACTACTCGGGTCAGCAAGAAAGCATCGTCATGTGCCAAGGGAAAGATGAGGGGTAACAAGGACGGTGACAATGGAGAGGGCAGTCCCACGACACCGCCTTCATCGTCATCTGGAGGCATTGCCGTGGCCACGCCTGGGGAAGAGGAGAATGGCACAACTTCGACGACAACTACGAAGAAGAGGAAGAAGGGAGACCCGACAACTTCGACGAAGACAACCAGCAAGAAGCAACCATCGACTACGTTACACTCATTCTTTGCCAAGGTCGATCCAACCGCACCGAAGACGAAGAAAGACTTTAGCATTACAAAAGTCGGCGGCGTGAGCGTCATAGCTGCAAGGAAGTACTCAACAGCTGTTGCCGACGGTGTGGAGATGAGCGAGGAGATCAGCGCCACTGACGACGCACCATCCACGAAGAAGGGGAAGGACAAGAAGAAAATCAAGGCTACCACCAAGAAGGCTACTGCATCCGCCAAGGAAAAGAAATCCATCGATAATACAGTGACTAATGACGACGACAAAGCTACGAAGAAGAGAGTATCGAGCAAGAAGGTCAAGGGGGTTGGCGCAAAGGCAAATAAGCAAGACAAGTGGTCTGCCCTCGAGGAGATTGACGATTCACCCATGTACGCATTGGCGGTAGTATCACAAACTCTTAGCGCAAGCGGGCCAAGATGCAGGAGTGGCACAAAGAAGCAGGGGGATATCGTTGATTTATTCGACGAGAGTGAGACAAATGACGACGTAATGACTGTCAGTGCTAGTATGGACAAGAGAACTGATGGGTTGAATGACTCTCATCCAATAGAAGCTGTTGATACGTCTGGGATTAATAAAGACGATTCTGTGGAAGGATTGACTTTCATGGGGACTGATATCATTGATGCAAATCATGTTTCAAAGGCGGCTATCGCCGACAACACGGAATACGATTTTGGGTCCGACTCTGATGATGACGATCAGTCTGCCGATCTTTTGGAGGATGTTATCATCAATGTTGATTGTGAACAAGAAAAGGACTCTGTACAAGAAGAGACGTCATCCCCGTCGACATCCACGGCTGCTTCAGAATCAGTGGAAAAGCAACACACGTCGCCATCAACGCCCGAGTTAGCTATGTTCTTAGACGGAATTCTTGGTCCGCAAGACGACGACGACACCGACGATGACGCTACCGTAGAACTCCCTGAATCAGCATCAAATGTTCCCCATTCACCTCAACTTGATCAGCTGCAAACTAATACCGACGTCATGATGGATGAAATCCCGGTCGAAGAAGATGAAGCTGTGTTGCATATAGATGCCCCGAAAGAGCCTAAAGCATGCGCCATGAATGCATCCAACAATTCAGTTAAAGATGATACCGACGCAATAGAATCGATAGAGAAGTCTTGTCAACCAGCTGTGACCAGTTCCAAGTTGAGAGGGCGTGGTGCAACCCCTCGAGCTCTCCTTGAGTCTCATAAAAAGGCTGCAACAACATCTCCCAAACGAGCTTCTAAAAAGAGCGCATCAGCATCAACCACGAATATGAAGGGAATGTCACCGATTGCCGCATCTTTCAAAAAGATATCAGCGTCACCTCAGAAAAAGGCGCACAAAGTTGAGATTCAAGAATCTCCACGAGCTACTACTCAAGACTCTTTGGCTACCACTTCAACTAATCCACTCATTGACAATCTCTCGAAGGAGGATGCCTCTCGGCTTGAAAATTACAACACGCTGCGTGAAAAGTATGTCGCACGTGCTATCGAATTGGGAAATCTGCCTATGTCGGATGACTTTAACGAAGAGTGTCTATCGTTGGAGAGCAGCACTGTGGATAAGAGGTCTGTGGAAGCTACTCAGGACGGAGTGTTCCCTGACAAGTTGTTGACACATTTGCAATTACTTATACAGGGGAGGTCGCAACCACTTTCTATCATTGCCAAGCATGCTTTTGATGAGCTTTCGCCATTCATTACCAACGTTAGGCCTCTCACCATCGAATCAATATCATCGAAAATCAAACTCCTGGCTCAGCGCAAGTCTTACCTGAGTGGCAAACTCCCCACATCACAAAAGTCCATCCCAGTTGCCAAACTTGACTGCTTTGAGAATGCTGACGAAAGTTATATGTGGCGCTGGGAGCTCTGTTCTCTAGACTTGATTCCACAAGGAGAGGCAACTAAGGTGAAAAAGGCCCGGGCTTTAAGAAAGAAGCTCCAGAGTCATCACAGGGCCATTTCCAACTTGATCACCGCCATTGATAAGGCATTGGTGTATCTTCATAACAAAGCCTCGACATCAGCATTAGCGGGAGAGGCAATGGTGATGATTGCCAAGGTTAGCGACATGGAAGAAAAAGTACTCAAGTTTGAACGTGAGGAAGAAAAGGCACGACTTCTCAAGGAATCCAAACTGAGGAGTCTTAATACCATGGCCGAGGACTTGGCCGCAAAGCAAGTCGAAAAGGCACGCCTTGACGAAGAGAAACGCAACGAAAAATTACGCCTCGAAGAAGAGAAGCGCATCGAGAAGCAGCGTAAGGAAGAGGAGAAGGAATTCAAGAAGGCCGAAGTGTTACGCTTGAAGAACGAGGAGAATGAGAAGAAGAAACTAGAGTTGGAAGAGAAGGAGAAGAAGCGCAAGGCACGAATGATGTCATTCTTTTCTAAGGGAAGTCCTCCGAAGAAGACTAAAGTTGTGAATACCAGTGTGATCTCTGTGCAAGCTCCATCATTTGACAGTGATGCATTCCACAAGTTGATTGACAGCCAAGATAATCACGTCGATCCAAATCCCTTTGCCAAGCGCTCGCCTCGATCCAAAGCATCTCGACGTTGGAAAACGAATAGAATTAGAGTATCAGTGTTTGTTACCGTCCTATCCGAAAATGCATTTGCTCCTCAACCCTACGATGAGGAGCGTGTTATAATTGTACCAAATCGGTACAAATTTCTTGGCTTCCACGAAGATATTCGTCCTCCCTATCGTGGAACGTGGAGCAAACGGAGCAGTCTAATCACTGGTCGCCGACCGTTGGGAAAGGACACTACATATCTCGACTATGATATCGATAGTGAAGAGGAATGGGAAGAGGGCGATGACGAGGAGGGCGAAGATTTGGTGGACGATGATGATGGCGCGGACGAAGAGGAGGATGCGCAGAACGACGAAGATAACGATGGTTGGCTTGCCGACGAGGATGATCTGGGCATCGACGACGACGATGACGAGACACGGGCATTGAGGAAGAAGAATATCTTCAATGTGGTCAACGGTCCTTCTGGAAAGCCTAGTAATTTCAAAGCATGCGTTATAGCTCCACGTTTCGGAGGCCTTTTTCACGAGAGCTTCGAGGACGGCAATGGACAATTTTTTACAGAGGGGTTTTCATCCGAGGATGCCAAAGACGCCCTGTTCTCACATGCAGGATGCATCATCACACCTGATGTTAGTATCTGCTTGGATGCTTTTCCACCGTCAGACTCTATTATGGACACCAACCAAACCAAGAAAGACTCATCAGTAAAATCGTCAACGCCACTGATCAAAGAACTGACACCTGAAGCCCAAAAGATCATGGCACAATTTGTTCACAACTCTACGCTCAGGTCGAAGGATCTTGTTGTATCCGAATTACTCATTGCTCATCCTACTCTAGCCAACAGTCGAGCTCAGGCTCTGCGAGAGTTGGATGTCATTTCTGTCAAGAGACGACATGGTCAAGGCGTTCTATGGGAGGTGAAAAGTGATCATCTGACTGAGCTTGGATTGAAAGAAGAAGATTTGGTAAGTTCTCTTGTGATTTCCAACCTTAAACATTCTAGCATGCACTCAAAATATAGCTTCATGAACTGCACTATGCTAGAAACAAATTCCCGAATTAGCCCCTCCCCCCAAATCGCTCGAAGGAGAAGACATGACAAAGAAAGAGAAGGATCCGAATGCGCCGAAGAGGAAGAAAAAGAGGGATCCAAACGCTCCTAAAGGTGCTTTGTCGGCGTTTACTCTATATTGCAAAGCCACTCGGACTGAAAAGAAAGCAGCGAACCCTCAATCTTCATGCGGTGACTTAATGAAGTTACTCTCTGCCACTTTCAAGACTTTGACTGCCGAGGAACGAGCCGACTATGACGATGAGGCCGCAAAAGACAAAGCTCGTTATCATACTGAGATGGCAGAATATGCTTCAAGCAAGGTTGCATCGCCAGAAAGCAAGGCTTTATCGTCCCCTGCATCCTCCCCCGGGACAAAGGCTTTATTATCGACCCCCGAAAATAAGGCCCCCGAAGTTATGGCTGACGTAGCATCATCTTCGCCCAAATCCTCAGCGAATAAGGCTGCGAAATCTTCGTCATCAAAGAAGCGTAAATTTGCAGTCTCAGCGGCGTCGGTCAACTTGCTAGCAGCATTCATAAAGAAGAAGAAGCAAAATCCAGACACCGAGCCTCGTATCACCCCAATCTTGCAAATGCACGAGAACGAGAGTATGCCACTATTATAGTAAAGCATAATTATAGTAAAGGACCTGACAAGACCCCAAAGTTATTATCGTGTTGATCTCAATCCGCTCTTTTTCATCCATACCCCCACAAGTTCCAGCCCTTCACCATCATGACCGTCGAAAAACTCATCCGTGAGCTGCGCAAGGCCCCAAACATGAACCTTCTTTAAGTGTATACATTTCGATGACAAGTATCCCAAACCTTTATCACTTATTGTCCCACAAAAGCTTACGTCTAACTCTTGTAACGATGAGCCACACGTTGCTGCTAGCACCTCAAGCGACTATAAAAAGGTGTAATAATTGATTCATTACTCATGTTTCTGAAGTAACAACAAATCTATCGAAAAAAAACAACGATCTTACCTTGTCGGTAATACAACTGCTACCAATGTTAACATGAACAAGTCCCATAAGACTTGATATCCCAACGAGGCTTTCTGGATTTGGATTGTCTGCGTCATCGCCGTTGTTTGCATCTGTCAACGATCGCTTGAAGGATGCTGCCTTCGCTGCCAAGGTAAGGACTGCATCATTGACTGATCCATCATATGAACAATTCGACAGATCCAATTTCCTTAACATCGGGGGCGGAGGTAGATCATCTATCGGAGTAAAAAAGATCTCTAGACTAACAGCAGTGAGATTTTTCAAGCCACTCAACAGCAATGCACGTAAGCTTCCACTGGAATTACAACGTCGAATACAAGGCAAGATTTCATCAGTCAGTTGAGTGTTTCCACTAAGATCTATCCCCTCCAATGTCCCATGATCGATCGATGATAGAATAATAGAGACGACTTCGTCATCAACGCATTCCATTTCTTTCATCTTCAAGCTCTTTAAGTTCTGGAGGGCGTCCGAGGAGGCCCCGAGTGTCAAGAGGGTCTCCTTTGTCAAGGGAAGATTTTGCAATGATAATTCCAACAGAGTACCTCCACCCACACTAGAATAGTGAACTCCCAATGCTTGACAGAATTGTGCCCCGATCAAAGGACACGCTGTGAGATCAATCGATGAAAGTGTACACGACGCTGCACCGATAAGCTTTGCAATATCTTCATCCTTTAACAGATAGGCTCCTCCCAAAGCAATGGCGAATAAATTCAGCTCATCTTTGTTGACCTCCGAAATCACTTGCACTGCCTGACTGCCAAAGCAACGTCCACAGTGATTGAGCATCAATGCCCGTAATCCGGATGGTAGCAAAACCTTGAGCGCCTCACAGAACTGATCGTGTGTGACTTGTGCACAGTCAACAAGTTCCAGTGTCTCGACTCCCAATTCAGCGATCACATCAAACGCAGCTCCATTCATTTTTCCACAAGCGACAAGTCGTTCACAGAGAGCACGCCGTATTGAATGATCGATCATACCAAGAGAATCAATACTCTCAAAATTATCGACTAAATAGTTGACACAGATCTGAAAGAGACTCGGCACACTATTGATTCCGTTGCCAAGAATCTTCTGTTGACTGAAACGTCTACGTCGGCTCGCGTAATAGTTGTCTTTGATTACGTCATTACCATCATCAGCAAGAGTGTCATTTTGCATGCGTTGACGTCGTGACACCCAATTCATAGAAGGATTATCTAATCTTCGCTTCTTTTCTAACGCAATCTGAGTCCAATCATCCAGTGGGTGACTTTCCTTATTACTTTCGGCCAGTTTCTCCTCCCTAAGCTGTCTTGCCTCCTCACGAGCGGCAATCATTTGTCTGGCCACAGAAAACGGCCCACACCACTCTTCTTGTTGCTCGGTATCGGGTTTCCGTCCTGGCAATGGACTCCGTCCCATCATCGATCCGAATGGTGTTGACATAACGGCGCTCTTACCCTTGGTGGCATGTCCCAGAGCGCTTGACGTTGATGGACGGTCGGGACGTGCCAGCCGTGATGCCTCTCTCTCCGCCACCGCACGACTACGCTCTCTCATGGCCTGGTGGCCTTCGTTTCGGACGTCCATGTTCAGATATTCAGATATTATGTTAGTGTGGGGTGTGGAGGTGAGAGTATGTGCTCCCAGCATATGTAGGAGGACGACGTCCACGACGACCTATCTATCTACCAGACGATGATGGAAGTCACGAAAGAGTCTAGCTTAGGGTACATATCGCATGTATCTACATCCTAACCCCCACAGTTGATAGTGTACAATCTCAACTGTACAAACAGGATGAAGGGACATCCTAACCCCCACAGTTGATAGTGTACAATCTCAACTGTACAAACAGGATGAAGGGACAGAGTACAAAGAACAAAAGCTAGCCAAAGATGCTATCGTTGTGCAGAGAATATAATCACCCACCCAATATAATTCCCCAATGGTACAAAATAAAAAGAAAATGGCAGGCTGAAAGAAGAAATCTTCGTAAATAAAACAGTCTCCATGAAAGTAGAACAAGAAATTACCGTTGTCATTATGTAGTCGATCATCACCCACAATGTTGTCAGTTGCTGTATTGGTGTAGTTGTCAAGCTTGGCGATGAATTTGTCCTTGGCGATGAGTTTGTAGTTGTCAAGCTTGGCGATGAATTTGTCGAATTGAGTATTGTTATCAAGCTTGAAATCATCAAATCCAGTATTATTATTGTCGAGTCTCGTAGTGATAGCCCGCATGATGGTTTCGAGCTTGCCATCAAGCTGAGTAGAAGCATTTGTCATGACATGTTGAGGATGGTGTGTCATGAAATGATTGATGTACTTGGTGTAGGCATGTTGGATAATTGTAGCAGCAGCCAGCGGCATTAGCAGTACTAACATAAGGTTTATAGACAGTATTAGTAGACTGCTCAGGTTGTAGTAGATTAATTGCTGCTGTATTTTTTTGTAGACCAGTAGACTAGAGGCATACACGATGGTTCGGTGGATTCCGTATCAAAGTCGGTAAACGTGATAGACTCTTCAGTAGTGTCAGATATACACCATGGAACCCCCCCACGATCCAAAATAGGATCTGGAGCATTGGGAGTGTGCCTACGACCAGTGCGGCAACGAGGAGTTTTACGTTTGCCACGGCGCATCTTCTGTTGTAGTACAATTACGGCATATAGTACACATGATCGTTGAATCCGTTGAGAGATACGAATTCTAATTTGTTGTTTTAGAGAATGCCATAAACGTTGGATATGGACAGCTTCGTTAACTTCGTAGATGGAATGACTAGTCTTGGCTTGAATTCCCCCTCCCCTCTTTTGGGTGGGTTGGGAGGGAGGGAGCATAAGATGACTTCTCACGTCGTCGAGGAGAAGCATCTTCTGGTGGCTGATTAGCTGTGTGTGGCATAGACACAGACTGGGTGGGCACCGCACCCGTACGAGCCTGGGTAGTATGGAGGCGGCTCGACAATGTTAGTGGTGCTGCAGATGAAGATGAGGCAGATACCACTGTCATTGATTTTGTTTCCGCTCCCCTCTCTCCCCTCTCCTGGGTTAATGGGGTGGGAGGAGGAGAGGAAGATGACTTCACAACGTTGAGGAGAAGCGTCTGGTGGTGGCAGTTTATCTGTATGTTTGACATTGACAGATTGGGTCGTCACCGCACCCATACGAGCCCGAGTAGAATGGATTTGGCTCGACAATGTTTGTGGTGCTGCAGATGGAGATAGGGCAGGTACCACTGACATTGATAACCAATGGGAGAATGAGAGGACCGTTGTACTTCCTGACGGTGCATTGCATCTATTTGGCGTAGCCTGACATGTTGGCAACAGACTTCGTCAAATATGGCTGTGGATTTCCACTTCCAGTATGCAATGCTTCTGCCAATACTCATCCTGCCAATACTGATACACAGAGTCAGTTTGGTGGATGATGGCAAATATTGCAACAACCAGACATTATGCCAGAGGAGTGACATAGGGCATTGACGATGGCCTACATGGTCGTCAATATCAAGTGTGATAAGATAGATATAGTCGGTGTCACTGCAGTTACTAACCCTAGCTGTCTGATGAGCTTTCCAGCGGTAGTGAGAGTCATTTGGTCTGCATATTAGTTGGTCATAATGCATGAAAATGTACTCTCGTGCAGCGCCTGGCTGGGATAGGATAGTATCGTATCTCCATGCCAGGAGTGCAATGTGGAGAGCGTTGTGGTTCTTGCTGGCAAAGCACACAGGTAATATGAGCCTTGACCTTATGTGCTCATGACGGTCGATGGATACATTCCACCGATATATATGATGGATTTTTCCGCCTCAAATAATATTATTGTTGACACAATAGGCCCCGAGGAAGCGATATGATGACGCCACGGTGGACAAATAATCGCGTGGTTCAGGGTAGTAGTATATTCGCAAAACCAAAGGGGTCCGGTGCGAAACAAAAGCAAAGAATTGCTTCGACACACGGATGCAATGGATTTCGCCGCCTCAAATGAGTGATTCGGTCAATGGGTTGGTACGGAAGACGTGACAAAGTATCGGCAAAAACGCTAACAACGCACCATGGTGAAGTGTCTTCTTTGTGTAGCGGGAGCGCTACGTACATAATTACTTGGTTAAGGTATGTTTGAGTTCAGACCAAAAAAGAAGCGACCTAGTCGCCTTTAGGTATCGTACCTACGATTATGGGGTTCTCAACTCTCAACCACAGTTTGTTCACAGTCCCAAGAATCTCGCTTCAAGTTCTTGAGATTCAAAAACACTCATTTTTTCTTTGATGTCGAACAACATACCGCGAAGCTCAGGATTCCCCCTCGAATCTGATTGCTGAAAGACACACACAGAACGCTTGTTGTGTTGTGTCTTACAAGGAGATGCAGATTCCAACAGTGATTGGACTATGGCACAAAGTTAAAATGATGAGCAGATTCGTATAAGAAGAGGTGGGAATTTTGCGATGCGGTTTTGGTGATGTGCTGAATCTGCCATAATATCGTAACTTCATCTCCGTGTTTCACTTGAATCGACACGTCGTCGTCTCAACGGTTTGTACAAAAAAGAAGAATACCTGCCGTGCGTCAGGTGAGCTGCCATACTCTTCATCATTCAACCCATCACTCACTAGCAATTCAAAATAACCATCGGCCATTCTTAACAAGTCATCATTCAAAATGGCCACGCCTGCTGATGCATTAGAGGCTCTTCTCCAGTTCCGTGAAGGCGGTGCCTCCGACTCTAAGTACAAGCTTCCACTTCGTAAGGTGAGCGAGCTTAGCGGCCCTGTTCACTACCCCGTGAGCGTTCAGCTTCAGCCTCGGCCGAGGTACCTACCAATTGATCCAGGGCATCATCTTCCTCAATATCCTGTTCCGAATCCATTGGACCAAGCTCGGCGTCATCTCATTGAAGGCGAAGCCCGACGCGTAGCCTTCGGACGTGGTGCGACGATCCACAGCTCCTTTGCACTCGGCAATCCCCGAGATGCCATCACTGGTCCCTTCTTTGCTAATCCACACGATGCCGAAATCGGCTATCGTCGTTCGACAGACGCTATGTCACTCCAGCAGAACCCGAATTGGATTGTCAATCATGGAGGACCCGACATGCATCATGTCACACCTATCAGCCCCGTAGTGGCAGGAGGTGAAGATGTACGCGCCGAGAAGATACGCGATGCTCTCAACTCGAAGCCTCAGCGTGGCAAGAAACGCCAGGACCTTAATGACCTGGAGCGGCTTGAGTTGACGCGTACCCGCAACAGAGAGCATGCGAAGAGTACACGGTGAGAATATTATTCATGGTGGTACACTTACTACTTTTTACCACATATTGGATTTCATACATCTCATGCTATTGTTATATTTGACTCACATGCCATCGTGCAGCTGTAAGAAGAAGGCGCGACACGACAACCTCGTGGATATCGAGAAGAAGTACCAGCTCTTGCAAGAGAAAGAGAAGCTCCAAGCCCGTAGGAAACAGAGCGTCGTCGACTTCGTCAAGCAACGTGACGGTGATGCGATGCGCTGTATTCATTCCTCCAGATTGCACGAGCTTGCGAGTCAGGACATCCTTAATCCTGAATTCTCTGTGACAGGTGGTGTAGCTGCAGTGGCTTTAACCGCAGCTGATTCTGGTTCAGTCAAGGTGACAGTCCACGGATCCGAGTTGGACTCCTCTGCCGCTATGATGCTTACTGGAGTGATTTGTGTGGACTTCGTTCAAGAATCGAGTGACATTCGTGATATCTCCCTCTTCTGGTCTACTACAGCTTCTGTCCAGTAATTTCAGGTCGGAAGACAGAGACAAATAGTGACGAGACACTTTTTTAGGTTTATGTAGTTGATTCGAAAAGACCACAATACAAAGTGCTGGCAACAGATCAATCACGCTTATTGATCATTTCATTATAGGATTTGTTGATTTCAATTTCACACTTGTACACATGTTTATGAGACTCCTATGCTTAGTGTTATAAAATGGAGTTACTAACTTGCTTATACCTTATATGATTGGCCTATGTATCTCTTGTTACGCCACTGAATATTAATCATTTTTGACATTCTATATAACAACAAATATATACCACCTGCTCTTTGCACCTCACTCCATGTGAGCCAAACTTACTGATGGTGTGATAGTTAGATTTGCTGAAGATTGAGTGGACCAGAAGATAGACAAGTCAAGAATATCACTTGCTTTTGGAGCGTATTCGACGCAAATTAATCCCTTTAAGGTCTTGGGACAGGAAGAGTCTAATTCTGATCCTTGCACTGACACTTGAACTGAGCCACTATCTGAAACAGCTAGTTCCACAGTATCGTAAAGCACGAAGACAACAGGATGGAGGATGTGTTCACTCGCGAGCTCATATAACTTTGAAGAAGAGATACAATTGA
>Ga0247843_1005909_pt1 | contig 16491 bp, 13 predicted proteins | sample LaCruzMarch2017__FD_192420 | JGI IMG/M metagenome (GOLD analysis project Ga0247843, IMG submission 192420) | Freshwater microbial communities from meromictic Lake La Cruz, Castile-La Mancha, Spain - LaCruzMarch2017_8m | ecosystem: Environmental > Aquatic > Freshwater > Lake | place: Spain... | reverse complement strand
TCAATTGCTTCCCCGATTGAACGTCAGTTTTGACCCTGCTGGTGCTGCAGGTTCCGATCCTCAACCACCCGAATGACACCTTTCGTCAAAGGAGACCTGGACGGCTTTTTCGCCCTGGGTCTCGACAGCTTGGTGAACCTGCTGCTGATGACCGGCTTTTGCCTGGGACTGCTCGGGTTTTCAGCGGAATTGTACTTTGGCCGCATCCTTCCGGCCTCAGCGGTTGGACTGGTCTTCGGGAACCTCATGTATGCCCGCCAAGCATTGCGATTGGCGGCTCGGGAGGGTCGGGATGATGTTTGTGCGCTGCCCTACGGCTTCAATTTGGTCACGGTGATCATCTACTCGCTGTTGGTCATGTATCCCGCGCAGCAAATGGCCCTCGCTCAGGGCCTGCCGAAGCCCAAGGCCGACGAGATCGCCTGGTTGGCCGGAATCGCAGCCTGCGTGGGATCGGGCCTGATCGAGTTCGCAGGGTCGTTCTTCTTGCACCACCTGCGACGCGTCACGCCGTTGGCCGCGCTATTGGCTGCACTGGCCGGCATTGGTGTGTTCTTCATCGCCATGGATTTCCTGTTCCGGGCCTGGGTCTATCCGCTCATCGGCATGGGAACCTTGGCCATCGCCTTGGTGGTCTATTACGGCGGCTACCGTTTCAAAGGCGGTATCCCGGGCGGACTGGTGATTGTTTCGCTGGGAACCCTCGGAGCCTGGGGGCTGAACTGGGCGGGATTGCCCTCGCCAGCCCCGGCCTATCCGCTGAACTTGAGTCATCTCGGGCTGCACCTTCCCGTGCCGGCCTTGAAAGCGCTTCGGGACAGCCTGCCGTACCTCTTGCCCTTCTTCAGCATTATCCTGCCCATGGGCGTGGTGAATGTGGTGGGATCCATGCAGGTGCTGGGTTCGGCGGAAGCGGCGGGCGATCGCTACGAAACACGCCCCTCCTTGATCATCAACGGAGTCGGCACCCTGCTCTCGGCGGTGTTCGGGTCGCCGTATCCCACGACCCTCTACATCGGCCATCCCGGGTGGAAGGCCATTGGTTCCCGGGCGGGGTATTCTACCCTCAATGCCATTTTCGTGACCCTCGTTTGCCTGACCGGATCCCTAAGTCTTTTGGCCTGGTCCATTCCGGTGGAAGCGGGCATGGCTATTCTAATATGGATCGGCATTTCCATGGGAACCCAGGCGATGGATGCCATTCCGCGCCGACACATTCCGGCCGTCATCGTCGGCCTTTTTCCGGCCATCGCCGGGTATTGTGCCCTGGTGGCTAAGAATGTCATGGCCGGTGTCGGCATCGGGACGACGGCCAATCCCTTCCGACAGGAAATCCTCGATGGCATCCTCAAGGCGCGAAACTTCCATGCGGAGGGCATGTTCGCCCTGGAGCAGGGGTATTTCCTGAGTTGCCTCATCCTGTCTGCGGCCACCGTGTGCATCATCGACCAGAAGTTCCGCCAGGCAGCCGTGTGGTTCGCCGCTGGCGCGCTGCTGGCGGCCGTTGGCTTCATCCATAGCTTCGGATTCATCACCGCCGACATCGTCGGGGTGCTCAAGCCGGGCTGGAAATGGGTGATCGGCTACCTGGCCATGTCGGGCGTGATGCTCGCGGTGCCCATCTTCATGGAAAAATCATCCCACGAAGCGGTTTGAACCCTCGGCTATCGCCAAGTCCAGGGACTCGGCCGCCACAAAGGCCCGCCATTCGGCCACCAGCGCCTGTTTTTTCTCCGGGCTCAGGAGGGCGATTTCGATGCCGTTCAGCGCGATCCGCGCCAGCTCCGCCTTTGAAAAACCCAGCTCCTGATGGAGCGCGAAGTATTCCTCTTCCAATCGATTTCCGAAGAAGAAGGTGTCGTCGGAGTTGATGGTGACCGGCACGCCGGCGTCGAAGAGGGCCCGGATGGGATGGGCAGCCATGGAGGGGATTCCTTGCACGGCCAGCTTCACGTTGCTGATTGGGCAGACATCCAGGGTGATTCGTTGACGAGCCAGATGACGCACCAGATCCGGATCCTCCACCGAGCGAACCCCGTGCTCGATCCGGCGGACACCCAGGTTGTCGAGGATCCAGCGCACGAAGGGGGCCGGCATGAACTCGCCGGCGTGGGCCTTGGTTGACTTGCCGGCCGCTTGCGCGCGCTGCCAGACGTCGATGCTCCAGGTCTCCATCCGCCAGTACTCCGGTCCGTGCAGGTCGATGCCGGCGAGGTCATCCCAGCCCAGCGCCGCCTCGATCAGCCCACCGTGCATGGCGTAGTCGTTGTGGCACATGCCGGCGAAGATCCGCACCTCCATCCCCGGAGGGGCCGCCTGACGGATGGCGGCCAAGATCTCCGGTCCGGATTCTTTCACCGCAGCCAGTCCGGGCAGGTGGATGCTGGTTTCCACGTAGCGGGTGCCTTGCTCGGCACAGGTGGCCAAGACGATCTTGGCCGCATCGTGGTAGCGCTGGGCCGACGTGTAGAAGTTCATGCAGTACTCGTCGTACAGCCCCATGAACTGATCGAAGCTCGTGTACCGGAATTCCGGAGACCAGAAGGGCGGAGGCGAGCTGAAGCGTTCCGGCTCGAGTTCCCGCAGCAGTTCGATGGGGGTCGAACCTTCGAGGTGCAGGTGGGTCTCGGTCTTAGGCATTGCCCGCACGAATCGGGTGAACTCGGCGGAGGCGGTGTAGTGAGGAATTCGCATGGCGATGGAACGGCTGGATGGATACCCCATGGCTAACTTTGGGCAACTGGTGCAGGAGCAACCAAAGGGTTGGTCAAAATACGAGAGGTCCATTCGGCCGTCAGGTGGGCGGCCTGCGGAACCCCATAATTCAGGTTCACTGAGATTTCCGGTTCTCCTCCCAAGCGCACCCGGTAATCCCGGAGCAAGTTGGCGATGGCGACCGGAGCGTGGATCCGGACCAGGTTCATGCCCAGGCAGATGTGGGTGCTGCCGCCGTAGGTGCCGTGGGCTTTCTTAGGGTATTCGCGGTCGATCCATCGCGCCGGGTCGAAGCGATAGGGGGCCGTGTACACCTCCTCCAGAAAGTGCGGCAGGGTTTGCAAGTGCAGCACCCGGGTGCCGCGCGGCAGCTCAAAACCGGAGAAGCTGAAGGTTTCTTCAACGACCCGCGAGAGCACCGGCGCGGCGGGGAACATCCGCTCCATCTCCATCAGCGTGGCCTTGAGGCGGGGGAAGGCGCCCATGCCGGCCATGAATTGATCCACTCGGTAGCCCGACAGTTCTTCTTCCAGCAGGCGAAGCCATTCCGGATTGGCTAGGAGGTGTTGCAGACCGCAATTGAGCATCTTGGCAGTGTTTCCGGTGCCCGCCATCAGCAGCAAATAGGCTTCCGGGATGAGTTCTTCGAGATCCAGCGGTTCGCCGCGTTCACGGCGATCGGTGATCATGTCCTGAAAACTGTCGGGACGCGTTTCGCCGGCGAGGCGTCGGGAAACCACTTCGCGCAAAAATCCGAAGACAAACTCCCGATGGGCCACGAAGTCGGGCCGCGCGTAGTGAGCGTGTCGGGCTTCTCCCAGAATGGTGCCCGAGATGAATTCCTCCTCGAAGACGATGAAGTGCGTCAGCGCCTCGGCATCCAGATCGCAGTGCAGCACGGTCTTGCTGTTGGCCCGGGTGAGGGCCGTCATGAAGAAATCGTGCAACCGGACCGGGCGAGCGCCCGCCCGCGCAAACTCCTCCCGGAGGACCGTGTCGATCATCGGCAGGTGACGGACGACCGCACTCATGGCGAATCCATTGCGCAGGTTGCGCCGCTTGCGTCGGTGCGGATCTCCGTCGAGTTGGGTAACATGGGTCGGCCCCATCATCTCCCGGAAGGGGACCAGGGCCTCGTGGTACGACCACTGATCCGGGTTGCGCCAGGCCGCCTCATTGGCCTCCATCCCGGCGATGACCACATGACGCTCTCCCCGGAAGCTCAGTTGGTAAATGGGCCCGAGGCGTCGGTAGGCCTGGAGATGGTCGAACTGCTCCAGGCCGTCGCGCTCGGTGGGCAGGCCGAGGCTGGAGTAATCGGGCATTGAATCAAAAGTGGCGCAGGCGGTCATTTTGGGGTCGGAAATGAGGAAAAACAGTTGGAGTCCGGGCGGGGCAGACGCCGTGTGTGTGGTCAGGCTTTGGTAGCCTGGGATGCCTGTTGCATGGAGACGCGGATGCGCTCCTCGATGTGCGCTCCGGCCAGGATTGCGCCGTGGCGGGCGGGGCGATCGGCGGTGATGCAGGAGGGGATCGTTTGCACCAGCACCTCGGGATCGGGATCGCTGAAAAAGGCGATGGAAAGGCGTCCGGACGCCGCCGACTCCGGCCGCACTTGCACCCGGTGCGGCGTGGAACGGAGCACCTCATTGCTCCAACGAGCCAGCAGGTCTCCGGTGTTGACCACCACCGTATCGGGTATGGGTGGAGCAGGCACCCATTGGCCGGCGGTGTTTTGCACTTCCAACCCGCCGGCATTGTCCTGAAAGAGCAAGGTCAGGGTCCCGTAATCGGTGTGGGCCCCGGCTCCCAATTGCCCGGGCCGGACACTGCGGTTGGGCGGGTAGTGCAAGAATCGCAGGGTCTGGGTCTTGCCGGTGTGTTTGTCATCGAAGAAACCTTCCGGCAATTGCAATGCCAGGGCGAAGGCCTGCATCACCTGGGCCGCCAGTTGTCGGCATTCTCCATAGAAACCCGTGGCTTCGGTCCGGAACGGATCGGAGGGCCAGCGCGGATCCGAGGCGGAGATCCCCGAGGCATTGCGCATCGTGAAATCCTCCTTCAAGTCGGGAGGCTGTGTGGGATCCAAGGCTTCTTGAGCCAAGGCTTGGTAACCGAAATTGCCGGCAGTCCGCAGGTGGCGTTCCTTGGAGTCTTGAGGAAGTCTGAAGAAACTTTGAGCCAGACCAAAAGCCTCGGAGACCCGTTTCGAGGTGATCCCGTGCCCCTTCAGGTACATGAAGCCGCTTTCGTGAGCCGCCTTGAACACCTCCGACCCGACACGTTGTCGGCCTGCAGGTCCGGTGAAGAACGGGGAGAAATCAATGACGGGAATCAATTCGCTCATTCCGACGCGGCGGAAGCAGGAACCGGACCCAGTCGAAGATGTGGCAGAGCGATTCCGGCGATGATGAGTGCGATGCCGCCCAGTTGGGAGAGTCGCAGCGGGTCCCCCAGCATCAGGGCCGACAGGCCCACGGCCACCGGGAGTTCTAGTGAAGTGAGGATGCTGCCCAACCCGCCACCGAGGCGGTGGGCCGATTTCATCATGAAGAACACCGGTACCACTTGCCCGACGCTACTGAGAAGAGTCAGCCACAACACGGTTCCCCAGACCCCCGTTCCCGGAGCGCTCAAGGACCAACCCGCCGCGAGAGTCACGGCCAGCAGGATCAGACCCGACAGGGCCGAGAAGAAAAATGAGCGGAACAACGGGGTGGATCGACTCCCGAGCCCCGCCGAGATCATGAAGAACCCGGCGAAACACAGCGCGGCCAGCACGGCCTGAGGGGCTCCCTTCAAGCTGTCAGGACCGGTGGAGCCCATGAAGTCGGTGGCCAGCACGGCACCTGCGGTGACCAGACACACCGAAACAATCTCCCGAACCGGCGGCCAACGGCGATGGACCAGGGCCGCCAGGATCGAAGTGAACGGCACGTACAAGAAGAGCAGGGTGGCTGCGACCGGAACGGGGCCCAGCTGGTACGACCAGAACAGGAAGAGCACCACGCCACTGCCCACCAGCCCGCCCAGGAGCATCCGCAGCCAGAAGCCGCGGTCTTCACGAGGCCAGGGGACCCGGCCCACCCAGCAGGCCAATCCGAAAGCCAGAGTCGCGATGGCGTACTCTCCGACTGAAACCAGGGCGAAGTTCAGCCCGGCCCGGTAGGCGAGCTTGAGCAGGGGACCATGAAGCCCCCACATGGCGCCCACCGTGAGCATGAACAGGACGTCCGAGGGAGCGGGTCGGGAAGCATTGGGTTTCAAGAGGATTCAGGTTCCGGTTCCGGCGTGGGCCGGATCCATGGAGTCCCGGAAGCCAGAGTTGTGCCGAGTGTTGGGCGGGTTTCGGGGAAATGTCCCCATCAAGCCACGCGGCTCGACGGTTGGAAGGGGGCGCGGAAGGCCTTCTCGAAATCGTAGCCGCCCTGAAAGTCCTTCCGGGAGTCGGTCTCGGTCTTGGAGAGAATACCGTGCTCCACCATGTTGAAGACGATTTCCCCGAAATCCTCGGCACGGTGGATGCCCCACTCCGACAGCACGGTCAGAGCCATCGGACCGTACTCCTTCAGGGCGTGTTCGCGGATACCTTCGAGCAATTCCTGACCGGTGATGTGTCGGGTCTTGTTGCCGGGTTCCCGTTTGAGGATGCGCTGAGTGTATTCCAGGGCATCCCTCAAAAAAAGGTAGGCGTCTCGGTGATACCGGTCATCGATGGCGACGAGGTCGGCGATTGGATCTTTGGGGTGGGGGAGTTCCATTCAGGGAGCCGGGACGGAGGCAGGACTAGGAGTGGGGGTGCTTCGGGAGGCAGACCCGGAGTGACTGGCGATCCATATCCTGCCGCCGATGCCCAGGAGGAGCACCGCCGTCAGGATCCAGACGATACGCAGTTCGTCGGGAGTGAGGTATTTCGTCAGCGACTTCATGCTTCCAACGGGTGTGTCGGATCAGGCCACCACCACATTGACCATTTTGCGCGGAACGACGATGACCTTCTTCACGGTCTTGCCGGCGATGAAGGGTAGCGCTTTCTCGGCCTTGAGCGCGGCCGCCTCGATTTCGGAGGCGCTGGCATCCACCGGCATGCGGATCACATCGCGCAGCTTGCCGTTGACCTGCACGGGCAACTCCATGTCGGTCTCGACCAGAAGGGCGGGATCGAAGGCGGGCCATGGTGCATACGTCAGCGACGGCACCGAGACTCCCTGATGCTGGTGCAGGCGCTGCCAGAGTTCTTCGGCCAAGTGCGGGGAAAACGGCGCCAGCAATTGCAGGAAGGATCTGAGGACCGCCGAGGGGCGGTTTTCCCAAGTCATGGCTCCGTTGATGAACACCATCATGGCCGAGATGGCCGTGTTGAACTGCAGGTGCTCCAGATCGTGGGTCACTTTGCGGATGCACTCGTGCAGCAGCTTGAGTTGGGCCGGTGTCGGGGCTTCGTCGCGGATCAGCGGCGAAAGGCGGATCAGGTCGAGCAGCCGCTTCGCTTCGTCCGAAGAAGCATCACCGCCTGCGGCGACCGTGGAGGCCTGCTCGTAATCCGTCTCGGCCTTTTCGTCCACGAAGAGCCGCCACACGCGCCCCAGGAACCGGTACACACCTTCCACACCCTGGGTGTTCCAAGGTTTGGTGTCCTGCAGGGGGCCCATGAACATTTCATAGAGACGGAACGCATCGGCCCCGTACTCCACCAGCACGTCGTCCGGGTTCACCACGTTGCCGCGGGATTTGGACATCTTCTGCCCATCCTCGCCCAGGATCAGCCCTTGGTTGACCAGCTTGAAGAAGGGCTCGGCGGTTGAGACCTGCCCCAGATCAAACAAGACCTTGTGCCAGAAGCGGGCGTACAGCAGGTGCAAAACGGCGTGTTCCGTGCCGCCGACATAGAGGTCTACGCCCGGCGTCTTGCCGCCGGATTTCATCCAGTAGTTCTCAATCTCGCTGCCCACGAAGCCCTGAGCATTCTTCGCGTCGAGGTAGCGCAGGTAATACCAGCACGAACCCGCCCACTGCGGCATGGTGTTGGTCTCGCGGATGGATCCGTCGGGCAGGTGCAACCAGTCATGGGCGCGGGCCAGCGGCGGTTGGCCATCGGCCGTGGGCTTGTAGTCTTCCAGAGTCGGCGGCATCAGCGGCAGAGCAGTTTCGGGCAATGCCTCATGATACCGATGGCCCTCGGCGTCCGTGCGCCAAAGGATCGGGAACGGTTCACCCCAGTAGCGCTGACGGCTGAAGAGCCAGTCCCGCAGCTTGAAGTTCACCGTCTTCTGGCCGAGGCCCTTCGACTCCAGCCAGGCGGTGATTTGCCGCTTGGCTTCCGCGGTGGGCAGCCCGTCGAGCGCGAGCTCCGCATTGCTCGAATTGACAGCCGTTCCTTCGTCGCAAAAGCCCTGCCAGTCGGTCTTCGCATCGGGCGGCTGAACCACCTGCACCACGGGCAGCCCGAACTTCTGGGCGAACTCGAAATCCCGCTCATCGTGGGCAGGCACGGCCATAATGGCTCCTGTGCCGTAGCTCGCGAGGACGTAGTCGGCGATCCAAATGGGGATCTGGCCGCCGGTCACCGGGTTGATGGCGAAGGAGCCGGTCCAGACGCCGGTTTTGTCTTTGGCCAACTCGGTGCGTTCCAAATCAGACTTGGTAGCGGCGAACTCTTGGTACTGCTTCACCGCGTCGGCTTGCGCTGGCGTGGTAATGCCCGCAACCAGCCGATGCTCCGGCGACAGCACCATGTAGGTTGCCCCGAACAAGGTGTCGGGCCGCGTGGTGAACACCCGGATTTTCTCAGGCTGGCCCTCTATCTGGAAATCAACCTCCGCGCCCTCGCTGCGGCCGATCCAGTTGCGCTGCATTTCCTTGAGCGAGTCAGACCACTCAATGGTATTCAGGTCGGCCAGGAGCTTCTCGGCATAGGCCGTAATGCGCAGCATCCACTGGCGCATCGGCTTGCGAATCACCGGGAAGCCGCCCACCTCGCTCTTGCCGTCAATGACCTCTTCGTTGGCCAGCACGGTGCCGAGCTCGGGGCACCAATTCACCGGCGCCTCGGAGACATAGGCCAAGCGCTTGGAGTCGCGGAAGGCGCGCTGCTGAGACTCCGTTTGGCATTCGGCCGGGTAGGTCAGCGTCTCGATCGGCTCGGCCTTGTTGGTGGCGGGGTTGAACCACGAGTTGTAAATCTTCAGGAAGATCCACTGCGTCCACCGAAAGTATTCTGGATCGGTGGTGGCCAACTCGCGCGACCAGTCGTAGCTGAAGCCCAGCGATTGGATTTGGCGCGTAAAATTCGCGATGTTGGTCTCGGTGGTGATCCGCGGGTGCTGGCCCGTTTTCACGGCGTACTGCTCCGCCGGCAGGCCGAACGAGTCCCAACCCATCGGGTGCAGCACGTTGAAGCCCTGGGCTCGGCGATAGCGCGCCAAGATGTCGGTCGCCGTGTAGCCCTCGGGGTGCCCGACATGCAAGCCGGCCCCGGAGGGGTAGGGGAACATGTCGAGGATGTAGAACTTCGGCGGCAATTCGGAAGCCGATGCGGCCCGTCCCGCCAGATCATGGCGCAGCCCGAAGGGATGGGATTCCGGAATGTGGTCCCCCGGATTCCATGCCCGGAAGGTCTGTTCTGCCGCCCAGTGCCGCTGCCACCGGGATTCAATCAGATGGAACGGGTATTGCCGCCTCGACATATTTGACCCGCAGCATGGCGAGAGCGCATGCCTCGAAGCAATCCGGGAGTCCTCCTAACCCCCGCCGGGTTCGGTCCGACCTATTTACCCAAGATGTGCCACTGCATCCTATTTTGAACCTTCTCGAGCTTGCCGGCTCCTAGCGGTTTCCCGAAGTTGGCATCACACTACGGAGTCTTTTGGGGGTATTGCCTGCGCGAATGTTTCAGGGGACCCTGTTGCACATGATCTCCCGTCGCGACTGGTTGGTGAGCGGAACTGCCGTTTTGGCGGCCGCGGGCTGCAAAACTCCGCAACCCTCCGGGATTCGAGTCCGCGTCTGGGACGAGCGCCAGCCCGCTCAGAAAAAAGCTTATCCGAATTGGCTGGGCAATCAGATCGCGGACCACTTGAGGACCGTTCCTGGCCTCACCGTCGAGTCGGTTTGCATCGATGACCCCGAGCAGGGCCTCAAGGACCTGGATTCCGTGGACGTGTTGGTTTGGTGGGGCCATGTCCGTCACGCCGAGATTGAGCCAGCGACCGCCGCCCGGATCGTCGAACGCATCCGCTCCGGGAAACTCTCCCTGTTGGCGCTCCATTCAGCGCACTGGTCCCGTCCGTTTGTGGCATCCATGAACGCCGTGGCTCTGGCTCGGGCGCTGGAAGCCCTGCCCGAGAACGAACGGAATCGAGCCGTGGTCGTTGAGAGCGATTTGTTGCCCCGCCCCTGGATGGCCCCGAGTTACAAGGAGCGCTTGTCGCCGGAAGTTCAGTACCGTCGCCCGCCGCAAGGGCCCGTCGAGGTCCGCCTGCTTCGAGCCAACTGCTGCTTTCCTGCTTATCGGGGCGACGGCAAGCCCAGTGAGGTCCGGATCCGTTTGCCGCGCCATCCGATCGCCCAAGGATTGCCGGAGTCTTTCGCCATCGAGCAGACCGAGATGTATGACGAACCCTTCCACGTGCCGACGCCCGACGAGGTAGTCCTCGAGGAGCATTGGGCCGCCGGCGAATGGTTCCGCAGTGGTTCGGTGTGGCGCCTGGGTCGGGGGCGGATCTTTTATTTCCGTCCCGGGCACGAAACCTACCCGGTTTTCTTCAATCCCAATGCCCTCCGGATCGTAGGCAATGCGGCTCGATGGCTCGGATCGCGCTGAGTCTCTGAAAAAAACCCGCGTCCGATAAATTTCAGACAGCCTTCAAGGCCTGACGGGAGCCAACGCGTGTGCCTCGACCGAAACACCACGGCAATAATGTGCCAGGTCCGGTGGTCTGTTGGGAATTGGCAATCCGTTCCACGCCAGCGGCAGCGCGCTCCACTTGGAGAAGAGTGCTTGGGAGGCTTCGTAGGGGGCATGGCTGACACGCCCCTCCTGCAAGATTCCATGCCGTTCGGTGAAGAACCGGTAGCGTTCGAGCAGGTGGAACTCCAGCGTGCCCGGTGCCGATGCCTTGGGAATGGAAACCGGACGCCACGCGTAATTTGCTTGTCCCTCATTCTTGCCCCAGCGGCGGCAGTTCAGCGTAAAATCCTCGGTCGTCGCCCCGAAACTCATGGATGCCTGTTGATACGGCAGGCTGAAGAACGCACGGGCAATCCAGACAGCGATGGTTCGATCGCAATCCAGCGACAAGAAATAGATCCCAGGCCGTCCGGCATGATCTCGGACATAGAGCCGGACGTTGAGTTCCCGAAAATAGGACAGCCACGGCACGGCTGGCAGGCCCACGGGTCGGACCGAATCCATCAGAAATCCCACGATCCCCACGTAGGCTTTCCCATCGTAGCAATCCAGCGTCAATCCTCTCGGAAGGAGTGACTGGAGCCGCTCCGCCTGGTCGATCCAATGCAGGAAAAACAGGTGATTCCAGACCTGCCGCATCACCGCCGGCGGGTTGGAGACCAAAGGAACATCCATTCGTGTTGAACCTGCCGGAAGTCTGGTGAGCTGATTTTCGATCCCGCATTGTAACGGGGTGTTACAAAAAAACAAAGTAGCCCGCCCAGCGCAGAAGCGGGCGGTCTACCCACGCACGAACCACTAACGTGAGCCCGCCCCATTTTTGGATGAGAGGGAGGATGCCTTCGGCACAACCCTTGGGCTCTCAATTGAGCCATATCTACCCGGAGCAGACCGTATTGCACGAAGCGGGCAACGCATGCCCGCCCTGGCGAGCACCCCGGGGATCGGGGACGTGGAATTCAGGGGGCCTAGAAGGGATGGCGTCGAGCGCCGGTGCGGGCTGTCGATCCTGCAGTCTGCAGCCTCCCTTCAGGACGCCAGAATTGTTGAGGCCTTGATCTCAGAACGTCGCCCTGGACGTGTATGCCGAGACCCGTTCGGGCCCTCCCACTGCAGTTGTCCAATACGGCCTCAAAGCTCCATCCATGCCTGGATCTCTCGCATGGGCATGACGTGGGGTGGTGGATTTTTCGGAGAAGCGCCAACCTGTTCAGAAGATTGATGCCCCAAGAGAAACTTCCTCTTGGCTTTGGAGCGTCTGCAAGCAACGCTCTTCTGGTATTCGGAATTCGTGCGTTAAACGAGAGTTCCTAGGCTCCACTTCGGAGCCCACCGGGCCGGCTTAGCTCAGCGGCAGAGCAACGGTTTTGTAAACCGTGGGTCGTCGGTTCAATCCCGACAGTCGGCTCCACTCTTTGAATTCAAGGGCTCGGTTAAGTTTTAAGCTCTTTGATTTCACCCTGAAGAAAGTGCCTGTCCCAGATTTGGCACCGATTTCCGCCCTCAACCCGTCCGTGTTGAGATGCGATTTTTTCAACCCGAGGCATACCTCCAAAACTTCACCGCCTCGGGCCATTCGTCGGATTTGTCCATCCACTGAAACCGGCGGCGCGCTGGACGACCTGGATCACGGTCGATCTACGCGAAGCTGCTTCCAATAGGCTTTGGCGAATTCCTCTCCAAGCAGGAGTGTGCCCTTCGTGCCGAAATGCGCCCGTTCGTGGGGGAGTTGCGATGTGGTGACCATGATGACCCTGGTTTCGGACTGGGCCATGGCACGAAGCGATCCGTTGATTTCATCCGAGTTCTTCCAGATGGCTGCGGGATGCTGCTCAGAGATGAACCACGGTAGGTTGGGGTTCTTGAAATCCTGACGAACCTGAGAAATGCACCGCTGCATCCAGACGGCATAGTTTTGTCGGTAGGGGGTGAAGTAGGTGTCGTTCTCCCCGGTGTGCCAGAAGACTCCTTCCAAGCTGCACTCGTGGCCGCGTCGGGCTAAATCTTCCAGGGCTTCACGAACGAAGGCAGAGAATTTGGGGTAGAGGTTGCGGTGGGCCTCGGGTGAGCCATCGGGAGACCAGTCCGGCCCTTGCGCACCGCTGTGGGTGAATTTGACGACCGCAATGGTTTCGTCTGTGGGCAGCGTTCGCCGCAGGTGGGCTCCAAAGCTGAGTTCCGGGCCGAAGTTGCCGAGACGATCCACCGGACCCAGCGCTTCCCAGTTCTGTGAAGATTGAGTCCCTCCACCCAACGAATACCGGAACAAAATCTCCTTTTGGGGCTGGGTCAGACTCTCAAATCCGGAGTTCTGCGGGATTTGTGCAACGAAGGCGTCTTCTCCTTCCATGTTGCGCTGGCCAGCCAGCACGAAGAGTCGAACGCGACTTTTCTTGTTCAGTATTGGCGGGTTGGACTTGCCCCGGTCTGTCTTGGAAGCGACCGGAATCCCGACGGTAGCAAGATAGGCGTCGGCAAACGCTTCGCCCAACTGCAGTTGGCCTTGGGTCCCGAAGTGGTAGTGAGGTTGCCCACTGTCCATGACGTCAAAGGCAAGGTGGGAAGTGGGCACCCAACGCAGCAGCGGGTCTGCCTTCAGCACGGCATCCTGCTGTTGCCGGAGAATGGCCAAATTGCGCCGATGATCCATGCCCCAAATTCCCTTCTCGCTGACTTCGGCGATGAACCACCGCAGATGGGGCGACTGAAGGTCCTGACGCAGCCGAGCGATGAGCTCTGTGAGTCCCTGCGCATATTGTCGGTTTAACTTCGGGTCGAGCATGTCGTTTTCGCCCTGATGCCAAAGGACTCCCTCCAGTTGGTAACGCACACCACGTCGATCCAGCTCCTGCAGGGTTTCCCGAACGAGCTTGAGCGTTCTGGGGTAGAGTTTCTGTCCGTTGGTGGGTGCCGCCGAATTCCAATCGAAAGCCACCGTCGTTCCGCCGATGGCCGACTTGATGATGGCGATAGGAGCCACGCCGGAACGTTTCAATTTCCGAGCGAAGGTGATTTCCGAACCGAAGGATTCGCCGGGTGCCAGCGCTCTCCAGAGAGCCGGTCCTCTCGAATCCTCCGCGGGTAGGGTCGCGAACAGGACATCGGATTGAGGTGCGCCAGCACCCTTGAAAATGGGATAATCGTCGATGCGGTTGGCGTGCGCATCCGCGCCTTCCATGTTCGACTGTCCCGCCAGCAGGAAAACCTGGATGGTCTTGGACGAATTGGTTTTGGACGAATCGGCGGCAAAGATCTGTTTACCACCGGCCATGAAAGCAAACGCGATGAACAGCCGGAAACATCCCCAGAAGAGGCGCGACATGGATTCAGCGTTGATGGGGTGAGGCCGAAAGCAACCGGATTCGCGAAAGTCGATCCTCACCCCTGACCGGCCAACGCACGAATCTGGATCACTGAAGACTCCAACCAACGCTGCGCTTACGGCTGGGTTCGGGTCTCCCGCTCAATCGCCGCATCGAGCCATCGCGTCCGAGCGACGATCCAATCCTTCATCTGAGCGACATCCTCAGTGAAGGCCAGTGACCCTGAGTCGTTGCCGCGAATCGGACTCCATCGCTTTTCGTTGCGCTGAGCGGCAGGTCCGAAAACCCGGACATTCTCGTCGATCATTCGATGAAGGTTCTCGACCGAAAACTGCCGCTTTCGAAGGGAGTTCCATCGGGTGGCGTATTTCTGCCGGTAGCCCGGGTTGCTGAGAAGCCGGTCGAAGAGATTGTTTGAAAGCCAAAACGTTGGCTCGACCGGCGAACCTTCCCAGTTGCGGCCGAAAGTTGCGTCGTAGTCCCAGGGCACAAAGAAAAACTTCGGATGAGGACTAGCCTCCGTGACGGCATCCCGACCCAGGATGAAGTTCTTATCGATGCCGTCCATGTTGCTCGTCAACAGCACCAAGAGGTGGAAATCGATGGCATTGTCGGTGTCCAAACGCCAGTCGATGCCCGCCTTTTCATTGAAAAAATCCGCATCCGTCGACTCAGAAACAAACTGATTCAACTCGTCGAGAGGGGTCCAAAGCTCCCGTTCTTCCGGATTTGGCTCCCGTTGTTCATAACCCGTATGCCCCGACTGCCTGAAGTTCGCCTCGTGATCGATGGCCTTGTAAACTACACCAGGAATCTTCGAGGGACGTCCCTTGGGTGCAAAACCCAAGAGCGAGCCGTCTACCCGTTCCATCAGCAAGTAGGCTCCGTGGTAGTGCCCGTTCAGCATCACCTCGACGAACCGAGACGACGATGCAGGTCGCTTGTTTCCCGGGGATGCCAGCGATTGAAACAGGTCGTACGATAGTTTGTGCCGCATCATCGAGCAGTCGATGTAGGCGGCGTTGAGAACCCATTGGCGGGTCGAATGCAGGCCCAACCAAGGCGTCGGCGCATCCAAACTCAAGGCGAACGACTTCTTCTCGTACGCTTGGGACGACGCCCCGTGAAACTTCACCTGCGCCTTCAAATTCCCGACCGAGTTGGTGTTTCCAAGCCTGCCTGTCAGCGCATCTGGGGGGATCCAGCCAACCGAGCCCGGAACCTTCGTCATCGATCGGATCTCTTCACCCCCCGTGTTCAGATCCAAGACTGGAAGCTTCGACGCTGAAACACCGTCGGACGCGGCGTAAACCCAACCCAATGCGGCCGAAAAACCCAAAAGCAGTTCGCGCCAGCGGCGAGGATTCATGGCCCGTAGGGACCTTTGCTGCGCAAACGGTATTCATCGCGTGAGATGGGCGACCGTTGCTCGAGCACACGCAAACGGCTCAAAACCCAATGTTTGCAGCCATCAACCCATCCAACCCCGAGCTTGGATTGAAGGCCCTCGAGAACGCCTCCAACGCAGTGGACCGAAGCTCAAGGTGTTCAGCCGAAAGGGTTTCATCCCAACTCTCAGGATTTTTGGTCATCCGAAAGACGATCGAACAAACAGCTTAAATCCCGAGGAAAACGTGAACAAACAGGGGGTGGCCGGGGTGCTTGACGGACCTAACCTGAGGTGGTTTTAAACTTTTTTCCAAAAAGGTATTGTCAGTCTGAAGGTCCTGGGCTTAACTGTTCTCGTTCTTACGAACAACGCGGTTCAAAGCCGCCGAGTTCAGTTGCTGGATGGGTTGAAGCTGAAATAATCTTCAATCTGATTTTTTTGTCGTCTGAAAGGGCGTTTTTCAATCGAAAGATTGATTTTTTGGGCCGGATTTGGGGTAAAACTCAGGTCCTCAAGAGCCAAATACGAAACAGTCCGAGGCAAGACATGTAAAGGCGGGACAAAGTTTAGGGTCTACCTGAACTCCGCTGAGTTCATTGAAAATTGAAAATTGAAATGCACGATGAGTGAAGAGCCCGGCAGCTGAGCAATCAGTTGCCACAAAAAATAGCTCTCGCAGTAAGCCGGTCTGGTTAAACAGGCTGTGTCGAAAAGGGGGCTACAACGTTATATTTAAACGGAGAGTTTGATTCTGGCTCAGAACGAACGCTGGCGGCGTGGATAAGACATGCAAGTTGAACGGTTGATTTAGAGTAGCAATATTCTGGGTCAGCAGTGGCGTAAGGGTGCTTAACACGTGGGTAATCTGCCGCGAAGTGTGGGATAACTCGCTGAAAGGCGAGCTAATACCGCATGTGATTTTCTTGAGGCATCTCAGGGAATTCAAACATGGGTCGCAAGACCTGTGGTTTCGCGATGAGCCCGCGGCCTATCAGCTAGTTGGCGGGGTAAAAGCCCACCAAGGCTAAGACGGGTAGCTGGTCTGAGAGGACGACCAGCCACACTGGAACTGAGACACGGTCCAGACACCTACGGGTGGCAGCAGTCGAGAATTTTTCACAATGGGGGAAACCCTGATGGAGCGACGCCGCGTG
>Ga0247843_1005908_pt1 | contig 16491 bp, 10 predicted proteins | sample LaCruzMarch2017__FD_192420 | JGI IMG/M metagenome (GOLD analysis project Ga0247843, IMG submission 192420) | Freshwater microbial communities from meromictic Lake La Cruz, Castile-La Mancha, Spain - LaCruzMarch2017_8m | ecosystem: Environmental > Aquatic > Freshwater > Lake | place: Spain... | reverse complement strand
ATCTCTATTCCATAACCCTAAACAAGTTTTACACTTGATAAGTCCATGTCTTATAATACGATTATTTTTCCAAGGTCTTGGATTATCACATTCTCTAAATGTTTTACATTCTCCTTCGCATGAACTACATCTACAACTAGTTCTAAATTCGTCCACTAAGTATACTTTATACCCTGCTTTTCTAAATAAAGTTCGAAATCCTTTCCCTTTAATAGGTTCTTTATATTTTCTATGTTTATATTGTTCGAAGTCTCCAAATCCTATTATAGTATCAGATGGTTTTCCAAATATACTTTCAAATCTGTTTAACATTTCTGTTTTCTTTCTATTTATATAACTGTTTAATTTTAATTTTCTATAGATGTATTTCGTATAGAAATTACTTATTTTAATATTCACCTTGTTTTTATGTTTAATATACTCTTTGTATCCTATAAACTCTAAAGTTTTCTTATTATAATGACTTAATTCAGTTTCATAATCAACTATATTTTTATCATCTATAATCGTGTTTAATTTATTTTCTTGTAATACATTTCTATACTTCTTTGCTTTTGTTTCTTTTCTCCTTTGATCTTGTGTATAACGAAATTTCTGACCTTTATCGTTGATACAATAAATTAAATCACTTAAATTAGGATCAATTGCAACTATATTTTGATTTTTTAATATACTATATTCTTTATCTTCTAATTCATCTATATATTTTTCGGTGTTCAAACTTACCTTTGGACTCTTTATTTTCTTACCAACTAAATCTTTTCTCAATAGTAAGATACTACAACCAATACCATCTGTTTCTATCATATGATGAAATTTATACCTATAATCGTCCTCAAGATGAAAACATTTCTTTTCTGTTTTGAAAAAGAATTTCCATATTTTATCCTGGTTTTCAACTAGGTTACCTTTCGTTGTATAATAACCTTTATTTCCTTCTTTTTTAGTAAATAAAAGATGTACCAGTGTAGTTCTATCAATACGAATATATTTAGGTATAACATCACTTCTTAAAGGACATATGTTATTAATTGATTCACCGTACTCCTCTACTTTTTTCATCATATAAAACATATTTGGTAGGTAATCTTGTGGAGAACACATTAAATCATAATGAACACTATCTTTTTGAAACTTTTTATTTGGTAATAAATGTTTAATTTCGTTATCAATCCATGAATGATATATTTTTGATGACTTTTTACTTCTTTCGTTATTGATAATATCTTCTTTGATATTTCTTAATTGAATACAAATTTTATTTACAAACTTATTTCTTATATTAGGTGTTTTATATTTCTTTTTAATTAACTTTAACATAGCTTTCTTTTTCCAGACAATATTAACATATCTTTCAATGTACTCTATAAAGTGTTGTTTTATATTATTTTCGTACATGGTGATAATATCAATACAGAGATAATCTAAAATAGTATTCATATGAACATAATTAAGTTCCTCCTCTTGCAATTCTCTATAATGTAAATCGTAAAATATTTTAAGAGTATCTTTTATACCTTTGGTTGTTTCACTTGGAGGTCTACCTTTAGAAGATGAAGAACAAACAGTTTTAAGTATGGAATTTATAAATTGCTTGTTTATAACAGGTAGTTTTTCATTATTATCATAAAGATGAATAAGATACAACTTTAAAAATTGCAAAGAGTGGATAACAATTTTATTAGCCATAACAGTAGTATCGTTAATTTTAGATATTACAAAGTCGTTTTTAGTAATGCTTTTAAGAGAAGTTTTAACACATTTATAATAAGATATATCAGGCGGTTCTTTTTCCATTATTTAAATTTTTAAATATCTAGTATTATTTAAAAATCAATTTTTTTATTAAAACTTTTTAAGATATAAATTCTTTTTATATATCATCTTCAGGGTTGTTCGTAAGTTTAAATCACCCTTTTTAGTTTTTAGACTTTTTCCCAATCACTCATCTCTTTCAAATGAAACTCTTGAAAATGTCAAGAAATTACTCAATAGTGGAAAAATGATAAAACATTTGGATATAGAGTTTATAATTCATGATCCAAACGAAAAATGGCCGGTTGATCCACGTCATAAATCAAAGATAGGAAGACCTGTCATAGCGCGGTGGGTTGCTTCAAAAATTTTAAAATTTTAAAAGAGTTGTAAAATAACTTTCACCATTTATTTTGTATCCAACAATTTTAATACCATATGAATTTTCGTTATTCATGTTTACAAAAAATTTATTTATTTCAGAAGGATTTTCATATGAAAACAAATTACAATCAAAATATTCAAAATCACCCTCAGGTTCAACATAATATCCTGAATTGTATTTTTTTCTAACCCAATCTATAGCAATTTGAGTGGCATTTTCAAAGCTATTAGTATTTTGAGCTATAAAAATCTTATTACTAATTAAATCATTTTTGAAGAAATATGATTGTGTTAGATTGGGATTGATGTAATCGAACAAAGAATATTTATTAAATTCAATATTGTCTTCCTTTTCTTTCAACCATTTCAAAGTAAATTCTCTGTTTTTTAAAATAACTTGATTTGGAAAATCTTCAAAATCTTCTGTGTCTAAATAAAAATTTCTTAAAAAAGTATTATCTTTATAGATCAGAATCGATGGAAAATTTCTAGTTATTTCAAGTCTTAAACTATATAAAAGTCTTTTTAAAATTTCATTTGAGTTGATTACCATTTTTCCGTTTCTTATAATGTCAGTGTTTTGCATAGAGAAAATGTTTTTCATTTTTTTATAAGAAAAACTTGTGTCGATTGTAATAAATTTTCTTACAAATCCTTCTATTAATTCTTGATCTGGATTTTCTATATTAATTATTGGATTTTCATCTATTTTTTGTTGAATATATATGGAATATAACCAAAATACATATTCAGTGAGATATCTAGCGAGTTTTTTATTGAATTTGAATGAATTTATATGACTTATTGACGAATCACTTAAATTGTTGAGTGTCAATGAAGTTTTTTCAATTACCCTTTTGGCGAAATATAAATCACTTGTTATTCCTTTACACATAATAATTACATCTAAATTTCCAAATTTACCATGAATTTCAGATAATTCATCATTCAAAACAACATGTTTTATCGATGTTAGTTTCAAATGATTAAGAACTAATTCTTCTAAATATCTGATATCCGAGATTGAATAGTAATTTTCATCATTTTTTAAATTCAATGGGGTAAATGGTTTTTTCAAAATCAAAGAAAATATCGAATTATTATGATTGATGTTTATTACTCTTGTTTTTCCCTTATTGTCTATAAATTGTGATAAAATGTTTAATTTTTCTATTTGATCGTGATCATTTTCTTCAATGTAGTACACATTGTCCAATTTATTAAACATATTTATTACTTTTTGAGAAATTTCGGAATCATAATCAAATTCACACTGTATATCATTGGCAGACTTATTGTTAGATAAAGCAATTATTTCGCATTGAGGATCTTCAGATGCATCACTTTCACTACCTTTATGAACATATATGAAAACACATTTGTTTTTATTTTCTTTTTTGTAATATCCTTCCTTACAAAATGGTATTTTTAGATATTCATCGTTATTATCATCCCTTATAAAAATGAAAATATTATACTTATAATATTCTTCAAGTATTCTTATATAACTTAATGGGTTAAAATACGTGTTTACCTTTTTAATATCACTTTCAATGTTTTTAACAGTGCTTTCGAAATTTTCTTGTTTAGATAAAATGGCCATTTTAGAAAATAATTGACGTCGTAAATCTTCTGTATATAGCCAAAAACTGTCATCTCTTTCAGATAAAAGATGAATTGTTTGAATGCAATCTATAAAACTATTAGGGCTTCTTTTAACGCCGAATCTATAGAAGGTATAATTTATATCATTTTGTATATTTTCAAAAAACAAATTTATTTTTGGAGGAAGCATTCCGCTACATAGTTCTTTTACGAATTTATTTGTTTTAATTTTATCTTGTTGATGTTTCACGAGTTCATTTTTTATATCTTCAACTTTTTTATTCGCAACATATTTTTTTTCATCTTCATCTTCGTCGTCTTCTTCTTCGTATTCATTTTCTTCTTCTTCTTCGTCTTCTTCTTCGTCTTCTTCATTATTTTCAAATTTAAATAAATTTAATATACTCGGAGACTTCTTTTTTAAATGTTTTATTTTACTTTTTGTATTTTGACTTATTTTAAAACAACAAGGTAAATGTTTAAACATTTTTTTATTTTTCAATTTATTTTCCTTCATACCTGGAAAAGTTTTCCCTAATTTTACATTTCTATCAACATTACAAATATATCTTCTAGGTTTAAAACCATTCATTTCTTTCTTTGGAAATATTAATATATCTGTTTTTTCATCTAATGATTTTTTATACAAGTTGTTTGGACTCAATGGTTTTCCAGTTGATAAATGTTCTTGATAATTTTCATAATCTTTGTCTATATTGTGAGGGTATTGTTGGCATATATTTCTAATATATTTACCTTTTATGAAAATCCCTGGTTCTAATTTTTCCAAATCTTTTGCTTTTGAACCAAGAGATTTAGTGTTAATTTTTTGTTTTTTATTTTTTTTGGTTGTGTCTTCAAAATCGTCCAAATATATTTTATATATTCTTGCCACATTTTCAAATTCCAAGTAATATTTTTCTAATAACCGACTAAGTATATGTTGAAAATTTTCAACGCTTTTCTCATTTGAACATTTTGTGATATGAATTTGTATATAAGAATTTTTAGAAAAATATTCGTCTTCTTCTTCATCATTGTTTTTATATTTATCACCCTTTTGTTCTATTAAACTTGCTGTTATTTCACCCGTGCTTTCATGATTGAAATGAAGAGTTGTTTTTGAAAAAGCAATTCCTTTACTCTCATCGATAGTTATAAAATGACTGAAAATATCATTTGTCATAATAAGATCACATAGAACTGTTTTATTCAAATTTTTATTAGGGAAATCAAAAATACCTCTAATTAAAGTGCATTTTTCAGATATTATTTTTACTTCATGTTCAGGAAATATACTAAAAAACGTATTCATCGCAGTTTCTTTTGAAATTTGATTTATATTGAAATCAAAAATAACGTTGAAATCACTAGTTATTAAAACTTTTACGAATGAAGAATCATATTTTTGTTCGAATTTTTTTCTCATCTTTTTTTCAAGTTTTGTTTCGTCTTCAGCTGTTTCTTCTTTTTCTTCTTCTTCTTCTTCTTCCTCTTCTTCTTCTTCCTCTTCTTCCTCTTCTTCCTCTTCTTCTTCCTTGGATTCTTCCTTGGATTCTTCTTTAGTTGGTTTCTTTTTTCTTTTAACCCTTTTGGTTTTTAAAATGTATAAAACTATTTGATCTTCATCATTTATTATCCAATGTTCAGGTGCAATAAAATCTCCAAATATTTTGTAAAATCCATTACATGAAGCAAATTGAATATTTGAATTCAGTTCAATAAAATTAAAAATATCAAGAATAGAAAAAATAGGAGGAATATCAAGTTTTATTTCTATTACATTTTCTTCTAATTGGAAATCCGTGTGTTTAATACCTTCAAGATCAAGTATTTCATTTAGTGAATTTATTATTTCATTTTCTTTTGATATTTCGGTTTTGATATTTTTTTCAAAAATTTGAATTTGTTTTCTGTAGTCTGTCAATTTTGAAAGCAATTCGTTTTTCTCAAATAATATTTGCAGATCAGTCAAAGATATATATAATTGGTCTAATAAACTACTTGTAAACATGTTACCCATTGAACTATAAGCGTCTAAATTTTCTGTAAATGTTTTATTATATATGATAAATGGTATTATCACATCTGAATAGACACTGAATGGCATAGTAAATTTAGGTTTTAAAATATTATAAAGTTCAGTAAAATCAAATTTTTTTGAAACGTAAGTTTTAATGGTTTCCAATAAATCTTCTACGACATAATTTTGATTTTCATTGAAAGTTTTTGGAAATCCATTAGGGAAATATAAATATTTTGATAATGTTCCAAGTTGAACGCTAATTTTATTTTTTATAGTTTTTTCCGAATCAAGTTCAGTTATAATAATTTGCTTGTTATTAAAAAATACATTCATCTTTTTATTTATCATAAATTTTTTTTTATATATTATTTCCATTTAAAATAAAACTCGGAAAATAATTCAAATTACTTAACAATACATTTTGTTAAGTAATCTAATAATATTTCGATGTAAAAAATAAGATTATGGTAAATATGTGGTTGTTATAGTTAACCAGAAATCGATTTTAGATATTCTGGGAATCCGTCAGCAAATGTCTGTAAATCTTTATAACTTCTTCCTCCATTATAAATGATTCTTTTTCCTTGTGCGTAAATCATATAACTAGGAAATCCAACTAAATCTGGATAAATTTTTTGAATTTTGTTTTTAAAATTTGCAACATCTGGATGTTTGCTATCAGCTTGTATTGAAGCAACGAAAAAATTTGGGTTTTTTTCTGCAAATTCTAGAAAATCGGGTTTAGCCATTTTACAAAACCCGCAAAAATTTGCTTGCATCATTATAAATATAGGCTTATCTTTTGGTATATCTGGGTTTATAATATTTCCCTTATCATCAAAATCATTTGAATCTAAATAAACGACTGGTCTTGTTAAATAATCCATTTTTTTATTATATACTTTTTTTTTATAAATCAACAAAAATAAAAGAATCCATTTTATTTTTTTAAGGTTTCCATATGTTTTCGATATCTTTAATTTTGTCTTCTATGTCATATCGTTCTTTTGCAATTTCAATAGCATTCTTTCTTTTGTCTGAATCAAAATCTGATGATATTATTTCAAGAACTTCATCATCGTTTGTGTGTAAATATCCATTTTCTGTCACAAAATCGTCAAGTGTATCTCTTAATTTATACATAATCACCCCAACACCACTTGCTTGTGCTTCTGCTATCATTAAAGGATTTCCAACCGTTTTCTTTTCAGGACAAGCAGTGTAAATAAGCCATTGATGTTTTTTATATTCAAGAGGCATTTTTTCAGGTTGAACCGTTACAAAATTAACAGGATTACCATTGATTTCATTGACTTTTAAAATTTCGTCGTAGTAACTTTTGTTTTCCAAAACGCTGTAATAAGTAATTATTTTATCTGGAAATCTCTCCTTAATCTTTTTTGAAAGTGAAATAAATCCTGTGATATTTTTTTTAGGTAAAAAAGCGCCGCCGCTCATAATATTAGGACCATTTTCAATGTCTAAATTTATAAAATTTTTTATATTAATGGTTGGATACATAGGTAATAATTTGCTTTCATGGATACCAAAGCTTAATAGTTTATCGTAAAATTCGGGAAATACTATGATTTTCAAGCAATATTTATTTTCATTTATTTGTTTCGTGTATCTTTTCGGGACATTAAAATCATTCTCAAGAATATCAAATGAATGACTTTTGATCGTGAATGGAATTTTTAATTCCCTACTAAGTTTTTCACATATATTGAAATTATTCAGATAATGACAATGAATAATATCGGGTTTAAATTTAATAATATTTTTAATTTCCTTGAGTGGATGATTAAAAGTGTAAGGTAAATGTGTATTAGATAGTGTGAATAATTCCCAATCAAAAGAGATGATCATTATTTGATGTTTTTTATGAAGTTCATTTGCTTCAGCGGATTGGTATGAATGAGAAATGCGTGGATAACCTTGGTATAGAATAAGGATTTTCATTTATATTAGTGATTTTATTTAACTTCCGAAAATATTTTATGAATAATTTCTTCATATTTTAACGATTTTTGAATCATTTTCCATTTATTGTATCTAATTGCATACGGTTCTAGTTTATCAATCTCCCTTTCCTTTTTTTTGGGATTAACACAAGATATGTAATCAACAACGACATATTTATTTTCTTTATCTATTCCAAGAGCATACAAAAATAGTATATCAATTCCATAACCAGTCAACGTTATATTATATCTTTCCATACATTTTGATATTGAATAATTGGAAAAAAATGGGGTGTTGATTTCTACAAAATTAGTGTACCTATATTTTATTTTTTTTCGTTGTTTAGTTATTCCATGACTTATGCATGAATCTTCAACATCTTCAAAAGATGGTTGTAAAATCCAAACATCTAATTCTTTGAATAATCTAAAAAGTTCATTTATTTGCTCAGTCTTTATAATGATATCATCGTCAACTATATAAAACGATTTGTAATCTTTAATATTACCAATGTTATTTTCCCACACGTGATGAAAATTTTGCATTTTTCCACCTTTTCTTTTTAAATAAATGTCACTATATTCTTTGTATTTATCGTTGTTTTCATCATTTCCGTAATAGCAAACAAAGATGTCATAATCTCTATTATCATCACACCATAAATCATAAAAATTTGTATTATCACCAGCTGATGTAAAAAGAATGTTTTCTTTCATTTTATTCTCATTATTTCATAAATATTAAAATTTTATATTTATGAAATAAATTATCATTAAAATAAAGAAATAATGGAAAGTGATATATTAGAATTTTTACCTAAGTATTCGAATATTCATAATTTTGAAAATGATCTGTTGAATCCATATGACAATTTTAACTTATCAATTTCATCAAAGAAAGAATTTAATGATGAAAAAATTATAAAAAATGATATTCCGATTGAAGGTGAAAAATTGTTTAAAGCTCAGAAATTTGTAATGAAATTTTTATCATCTTATACACCTTATGATCAATTACTTTTATTTCATGAGATGGGTACTGGTAAATCAAGAGCAACGATTTCAGCGATAGAGAATATAAAAAAAGAAAATTATTACAATTTTGATGGAGCCATTATAGTTGGAAAAGGTATATCTATTTTAAAAAATTTCAAAAAAGAGCTTGTTGATTATACAGATGACTATTATCCTCCAAATTATGAGAATTTATCTGACAATTTAAAAAAATTGAGATTGAACTCATCGATTAAAAAATTTTACAGTTTTAAAACTTTTATAACTTTTTCAAATAGTTTAAGTAGTTATGATGATGAAAGGATTAAACATGAATTTTCAAATAAAATTATTGCAATAGATGAGATTCATAATCTAAGAGAAGATTTAAATAAAAATACAAATAATATTTGGTATTATGACGAAACCGAAAAAGAATGGTATAATCCATTGACAAAAGTTCATTCATCTGATAAACCTAAGAAAATGAATAAAAGTTGGGTTGCTGTTAAAGATAAAAATAATAAATTTATCTATAAAAATAATAACGATAATTCAATTCAACAAAATCATCCTTATAATGTCAATCCTTATAAGGAATTTCATAGGTTGCTTCATAATATTAAAAATTCTAAAGTTATATTATTATCAGGAACTCCAATGAAAGATAGTTTTAAAGAAATAGCTAGTGTGATGAATTTGATATTACCAATAGATGAACAATTACCTGTCAAATCAGATTTCACGAGAATTTTTTTTGAAAAAGATGGGGATTTTTTTAGTGTAAAGGAATCAAAAAAGAAAGAGTTAAAAGATAAATTTAAAGGTCGAGTTTCATATTTAAAAGCAATAACATCACAGGTTCAAAAAAAATTTATTGGACAAAAAGTTCCGTCATTAAAATATTTTACTGTTTATCCTGTTACAATGTCGGATGAACAGACTGAAGTTTATAAAACTGCTTACAAAAAAGATAATAAAAAGTTTAAAAATTTTGAAAAAGAAGATTTGTCGACTGAAAACGATGAAGAAGATGAAGAATTTGAAAGCGATGAAGAAACGGATGAAGAAACGGATGAATTTGAATCTGAAGAATCTGAAACTGAAGACGAAGAAGATGAAAGTGAAGGTGAAGGAGAAGAAGAAAAGAAAGAAGAAAAGAAGGAAGAAAAGAAAGAAGAAAAGAAAGATAATTCAACGACATATGTTAAATTTAAAACTGATTCTAATTCTTCTGGTTATGGGTTTATTTTAGATGAAGAATTATATAAAGATTTTAACATTACAGATTATAATAAAGATGATATTTATATATATGAATTCAAATACGATATCAAAGACAATAAAGTAATTTTAAAATATAAAGATGTAAATATAATTAAAATTTCCAAAGAAAATATAGAACACTCTATAAAATCAAATAGTTCAAAAGATTTAACTGAATTTATATTAAAAGATTTAAGAGACACTGAAGAAGAAGCTGAAGAAGATGACACTGAAGAAGAAGATGAAGATGAAGATGAAGATGATGATGATGAAGAAGATGAAGAAAGAAGACTAGTTAAAAGAAGAGGTAGAGTTGGGAATTTCAGAGATGTTTTTAAAACAGTTGGTAAGAGGAAATTATTCGATGGAGCAAATAATGAATCATCTTCATCTTTTTATTATCATTCAAGACAAGCATCGTTATTTATATTTCCAGATTCAAATGGAAATTACACATATGGAAAGGCTGGGTTTCAAAAACACATAAAACGTTCAAAAAACGGGGGGTTTAGTTTATCAAATGATGTAATATCTGCAATATCGGGGAAAAATAATGAAGAAAAACTTGAAAAACTTAAAAAGTATTCTCCAAAATATGCAGAAGTGATAAAAAAACTATTGAATGCTTATGAAAATAAAAAATGTTCATTTGTTTATTGTAATTCAGTTACTGGAAGTGGATTAATACTTTTTTCATTATTATTGAAAAATTTTGGATTTTCTAGTGCATCCGGTGAAGAGAAAACAAAAGGTAAACGTTTTGGATTTTTTCTAACGACTGAAACAGATTTTTCAAATCTTAAAGATAAATTTAATAGACCTGAAAATAGACATGGGGAATACATTAGTGTAGTTCTTGGATCTAGATCAATATCGGAAGGGTATTCTTTTAAAAATATTTTAGAAGAACATATAATCACTCCACATTACAATTATGCTGAAATAGATCAATCTATTGCAAGAGGATTTAGATCTAGATCACATATTGATTTAATTAAAGATTGTAAAAAAAAATTAAATGACATGGGGTATAATTATGATTTAGATAATACCGAAGACACAACTCAAGTAATTGAAGATTGTAAAACTGAGAATATAGAATTTCCTGTATTAAAAATTTTTCAATATGTAGCCATCTCAAATGATAAAAAAACTCCATCGGTTGATATTGAATTTTACAAAATATCGGAAATAAAAGATGTGAATATTAAAAAAATAGAAAGACTAATGAAAGAGGCTGCCGTTGATTGTTCAACTAACAAGGAAAGAAATTTATTATCAGGTTATGATACTTTGAGAGATTGTGAATATATGAAATGTCAATATGAATGTGATGATATTAGAAGAAATTATAAACCAGTAATAGATGATACAACAAATTTTATCTATCATTTTAAAAATTCAAAAAATTATACAGATATTAAAAATAAAATTTTAGAAATATTTCGAATCACTTTCAAAATTGATTTCGATATTTTGAAACAAGTATTTCCATCTGTAAAAAAAAATTATTTACTACAAATTTTATATGATTTGATTGTTGACAAAGAAAGAATTTTAAATAAATACAATATTCAATGCTATCTAAAAGAGCATAATAATATATTTTTTCTAACAGATGATTTTTCAGATAACGATGTGTTAGTTGAATTTTACACAAAAAATCCAAATGTCGTTGAAGATGATGCTTTTGATAAATATTTTGAACAATTAACAATTGAAAATGCACCTGTTTTAATAGATTCATTATTCAATCTCGACGAAAAACATAAACGTTTCAAAAAGAGAATTTTTGGAATTTTAAAGAAAATAGATATGGAATCACAGGAATTACTACTTGAATATTGCATAATAGCCGAAGAAAATGATACAAAAACAAATGAATTTCACAGAAATTATTTATTGACAGAGGTTTTTGTTGGAAAATTTAAAAAAATTAATGATATTTACATTTCATGGTTATTATTCGATGAAAAGATAAAAAATTACAATAAATTGAGATATCTGAAAAATATAGATGATGGATGGAAAGACTGTGAAGATGAACAAGTTGAACTATTTATAAATAAAGATGAAAATATGGATGTTGAAAATATTAAAAACAACCCATATGGTTACTATGGTTTTCTTGAAAAAGATAAAAAGACTGAAATTATGAATTTTAAATTAGTGAAAATTTTAAAAGAAAAGACGACGAAAAAGAATAAAATTCCTTCTGGAAAGGTCTGTCACACGTTTGATATGTTTGAACTAATAGATATTTTGGAAAATTTAGAAATTCATCCATCGAAAGAAGATAATAAATTATGGAAAAAATTAGAAAAAAATAGCAAATCTGATATAGAATCTATGAAATTGAAAAAGAATTTGAAAATTAAAATAGATGATACGGAAGACATTGACATGATCCGTAAATATATCTTTTGGTACGATTTTGATAGAAAGATTTTATGTGATAAAATTTTCAAGACTATGAAAGATAAAGGTTTGATAATACAATAAAAAAAATTAGACATCATTTTTGGTTATAAAAAATATAAATTTCACTTATTCAAATATCATTGATATTTAAATGTCTTTTTATGATAGATCTTCGACTTTTAGATGGGTTCATGGAATTTCATTTTCGTACGTTCTTTCTGAACTCGAAAGAAAAAAATGGACCGATTTTGATTTCCATAGAAACAGATTCATTCCAACATTGGATAGAATAAAAAATGTGGAATGGATTGAAGTGGATGCTGTTAAATATGACAGGGTGATTAATCCTATCGTAACTCAAAACGACAATCATTTCTTTCTAACATCGTCGACTTATGGGCATTATAGCTTTGTAAAATGTTTCCCGACATCAAGAACATGCACTGAATGTTATAAATATTTTTGCATTTGTTGCTCTGAGGGAACCAATTGCATGTTTGGGGAAAAATGCATTACTATAAGATGTTCTAAGATGTTGAATAGATATCACCCTGAAATATATGATATTGAATCATATAAAAAAAGAGTGTTTGTTTACACTTCAAAAAATGATGATTTCTTTACAGATAGAAAAGAAAGCATTTGTTCGAGAGAAATTTATGGATATTAAAAAGTAGAATGATAACATGAGTAAATATAAGGATAAATATAAGGATAAATTTAATTTATATCTAGAATAATTGATAAAACATTTCTTTAGTCATTTGTTTAGAGTAGTTTAGAAAATATTTGGAATCCCATTTTTTAGGAGCTTTATTTTTTTTTTAAGTTTTTATTTATCCAAGATTCTTGTTGGGTGCAAATTTCTTCAAAAACAGACATTCCAATAATATGTTTGCAAATGTTATATAATGCATTAATTGAATCTTTTTTAGACGATTTCACCAATTCTTTGGATTTTTTTGTATTAAGTAAATGACAAAGAGTTCAAGTTTGACAGAAAGAATCGTTTTTGTGATTTTGAGGTGTATCGAAATCTTTGTTGAAAATAATTGTTTTTTTGAAAAAGTTAACTACCGTGTAAGAAAAATCTGGGAAACATCCAGAGTATGTACCATCTGGATATGAAGAATCAAACAAAATCACATTTTTGTTTGTTTCTTTAAATGTCATAAAGTGTGCCAAGTTACCTGGAAATTGCATATATAACGTTCCGCTTTTTTTATTAGAATTTGGGTTAGATAGATCAATAACTTTTCCATTTTTATAAATGTGATAGTATGATAAATTTTTGTTTGTGATCCAGTTTCTAAAATCAACATCTGATAAGATATCATTCCATATGCACTTCCAATGTTTAATATCATCTTTAGTAAAATTATTCATCTTATTTATTTATTTTATACACAAAAATTTTAAAAAGTTCAATTTTTAAAATTATATTTAATTATAACTTGATGCCATAGTGAAATTATTTATAACTACTACTTTGATAATAACCAAGAAGATGATTGTATTTTTAATCCAAGACCATCAACCAATTTAATATTAAGTTTTTCACAAATATTTTTTTCAGGAATGATTTCATTAGTTTGATCTCCTCCATTTGTAAATATGTCCGGTCTTATTGATTCTAGTGTTTTACAAACAGTTCTATCTTCATCGATTGACAAAACAGCCATATTAACAATTTTCAAACTTCTCAATATTTTAAGTCTTTCATTTTCCGGCATAAAAGATGTGCCTTTTTTCAATATAGCTTGTTTGTCATTATTTACAATCACAACTAATTTCGTTCCTAAATTTTTGCTTTTTTCTAAATATTCTAGATGACCAACGTGAAGAGGATTAAAATACCCAGAGACACAAACTATTATTTCAGACATTTTTTATTTTTAGGAAATATACTTTTATTTTTATATCTGAATAAATAAGATATAAAAACATAAAATAAATATAAAAATATGTTGACTAAAAAACGAAAAAGAACAGATGACGATCGTGTCAATTTAAAGAGAAAAAGAAGTGGTGACGGTAAAGAAAAAGAAGATGATTGCAACGTATTAAAAAAAAAGCAGAAATATTATTGTATTTATGAAGAATACACAAAATACAAAAGACAAATAACTATGTATATTTAAAAAATGAAGATATATTTTTTATTTTATTAACCTAATTTAAAATTGAAAAATTGATTTTAAATTTGAATTTTCTAGAACTTATCATCAACCGTAAGTAATCAAAAAGTAATGTTATCTGAAAACTATAAATGGAATATAATCAACGAATTCTTTAAAAAGAAAGGTTTCGTGTCTCATCAAGTTGATACATTCAATGATTATATAAATAATGGTGTTCAAAGAGTTATTACTGAATCTGATATTGTTGTTAATTTAAGTCCTGATCAAAAATATACTGTTTCTTTTGAAAATATATACATACCAAAGCCTTCTGTAATTGAAGAAGACAGAACAGTCAGACCAATGTTTCCATCAGAAGCAAGACAACGAGATCTTACTTATGATTCTCCGATTTTTGTTGATGTAATTGAAAAAACTGAAACAGATGGTAAGGATCCCGAAATAACTGTTCATAATAGAATTATTATTGGACGAACACCAATCATGCTTCTTTCTGATAAATGTAACTTGAAAAAGTTGACATTAAAAGAACGCGTTGACAAAGGTGAATGTGAAAAAGATTATGGCGGATATTTTATAATAAGAGGTAAAGAAAGAGCATTAGTTGGTCAATTAAGAGGTGTTTATAATCAACCAATTGTTCTTCTACAAAAACCAAATGATAAGTGGAAGTATGTTTGTGAAGTCAGAAGTATGTCCGAAGAAACTGGTCATTCAGTTCTTTTACAAGCCAAAATTGGTGTGAATGATAGATCTATTGTATTTAACATTCCATATATTAAAGAAATCATACCAGTTGGAATATTATTCAAAGCTTTGGGTTTTCTAACGGAAGAAGACATTTCGAATATAATTGGGAACAAAGATAATAATGAAAAAATTAAAAAATACATAAAATTTATAGTCAGAGATTCTTACCATATAAAAACACAAGAAGATGCTCTGAAATACATCAGTCAATTCACTGTTCATGTCATCAAAGATGATAAAAAGATTGACTACACAACTCAAGTTGTCGAGAATGAACTTTTACCTCACATGGGAATTTTTGCTACTATAAAAGAAAAATCTTATTTCCTCGGTATGATGGTAAATAAACTTCTCTGTACTTATATTGGTATAAGAAAAGAAGATGACAGAGATAATTACTCAAATAAAAGAGTTGAGATGGCAGGAGTTCTCTGCTGTGAACTTTTCAGAACTCTTTTTAAAAGATTTATCAAAAGTATTGTTATGCAACTAGAAAAGAAAAAACAATATCCCGATATTATAAATATTATTTCAAGAACTTCAGGTATAACTAGTGGCTTGAAGAGTTGTTTCTGTTTTGTTGCTGGAACAAATATTTCTATGGGAAATGGAACATCATATCCAATTGAAAAACTAGTAACAGAAAAAAATAAACAAGAATTAATTGGATGGGAAAATGCAGGTTTTATTAGAACTGTTCACGGTGGAGTTATTAAACAAGGAATCAAAGATGTTATAAAACTTACCCTACAGGATGGTCGGACAATTAAATGCACTCCAGATCATAAGATTCTTATAATGAAAGATAAAGAAATTTTCGAATGGGTTGAAGCTTTAAAAATTCCAATTAACTCAAAAATTGTAACTGGTTTAGACTATCCACTAGACAATTTAGAAGAAGAAAATGACAAATGGTGTTTGACTATTAATTATACAAATGGTTATAATCAAAATATTGAAAAAAAATGGAAAATAGACAGTTTAATAGAGCGAGAAAAAACTTTAGCATTCATGCGCATACTTGGTTTGGTTTTATCAGATGGATCTTTATGTAAAAACAAATCAGATTGCACTGTTTTTCTTGGTAATAAATTTGATGTCGAAACATTTATTTCAGATTATTCGCTTATTTCAGGTATAGAAAAAAGCGACGTTAATGTAATTGACAGATTTTCTGAAAAATGGG
>Ga0247843_1005907_pt1 | contig 16494 bp, 14 predicted proteins | sample LaCruzMarch2017__FD_192420 | JGI IMG/M metagenome (GOLD analysis project Ga0247843, IMG submission 192420) | Freshwater microbial communities from meromictic Lake La Cruz, Castile-La Mancha, Spain - LaCruzMarch2017_8m | ecosystem: Environmental > Aquatic > Freshwater > Lake | place: Spain... | reverse complement strand
TATGGGAAGTATAATGGGAGTTTTACATGACGCTTTAGTTGTTAATGATCCTTTTGTAAGCACTTTAAATAATTACGCTAGTAATATGTTCTATGACGCAATAACATTTTTGTCTATAAGTATTAATTTACCTTATGGAGCGCAAGGAGATTTTAATTTAATAATTACCAGTATTAAAAGTTATGTAAATGATGATATTCTTAATCTATCACCAGCACCAAATAATAATTTATTTACAGAACTTACTGCTTTTTTACAAGATGGTAGTAGTTTAGAATTTAATAAAATATTTGACAATATTTGTGAATCTTTTTACAATGCTGAAGAACGCGGTAAAATTTCTACATATTTAAATGCTAAAAATGCCGAAATGGAGGGTCGCAAGAACGTCGCCGCCAACGCCCAACATGACACCCACGCCGACGCCAACCTAGAGGAAAAAGTAGCGGAGTTAAAAACTGCTATAGACGCTCTTAATACACCTTCAAAAACTAAATCTAAAGATAAAATAAAACTTGGTGATTCCATTCAAAATATGAAAGAGGATATTGATAAAATTATATTAAATACAATTAAGAAAAGTAACTACTTAAAATATTTACAATTTGCAGAAGAACCAGTACAAAAAAAATCTTATGGATTTGGATTTGGAGTTGGAGTTGGAAAAAAAACAAAAGGCGGACAAAAAACACAGAAAAATAGAAATATAAGTAAAAATAGAGGAGGTAGTCGTAAAAATATGAATTCTATTGATCCCGATGATTCTATTGATCCGGATGATTCTATTGATTCTGGTCTATAAAATGATTATAGTTATATAAAGAATTAGCAATAGCTAGTTCTTCTAATTCAGATAAATTAAAAAAGTTAATTATTAATTTATCTCGTTGTATTTGGTTTAAATTTAATAAATTGGGAAAATTTTTAATTTTAGTAATATTTGGTAAAAATAAGAAAGCGTACTTTTCTAAGTAACGCATTCTATAATTAGTTGTTGAAAAAATAAATAGCGCAAATTTGGTTGAGAGAAATGCTTGTATTTGCTTTAATTCTTCAAGTGAATAATCATTTAGTGTTAAAATATAATTATCACGTGAAGATATACCATAGATTCCTGAACTATCTAAGTAAGGAAATCCATACATTTTATGAGCCAATATTAATTTGGGTATATTTGCATAATGTTGTAAAATATTTGAATAATTTTTTACTAATAGCGGTGTTTTATTTGAGAGATTTGTCGTTTTAATATTTAATATATTAGTTGTTTTGTTGTTTGACTCTTCAAATATAGATTTTTTTGGTGGACTATTTGATTTATATACTTTTAAATGACCTACTTGCTCAACGTAATATAAAAGTTTATTTATAATAGCAATTCCATGTGTTGGGATTGGATAATTACGTAATAGTTTATAATTAATATAAGTTTTATAAATTTTATCGTAAATTGGAAGCGTTTTATTTGGGGGGACTTTCCCATATGTTCCGCAAAAAAAACAGGTTGGGGTTTGTGCTTGATACAAAAATTCTTTTTGTGTTTCATTTGTTGAGAGACAATGTAAATGATTTATTGTAAAATTATTATTTACTAAAATATTATATAATCCTGCTTTATCTGGTTTCATCCATAAGGCCGGTATTATTAATGCTAATAGACCATTTGTTTCTAGCAATGTTAAACTTTTTTTTACAAATTCGACATATACTTGTTTTCCATCTTCTGTTTTCTTTAAAGAGTTATTTGTAGGAGTTTTTAATGCTCCATTAATATTGTATGGCGGATTGCCAATAATAATATTAAATAGTTGATTAGCATTTAATACTTCATTGGCATTTAATACTTCATTGGCATTTAATACTTCATTGGCATTTAATACTTCATTAGCATTTAATACTTCATTAGCATTTAATACTTCATTAGCATTTAATACTTCATTAGCATTTAATACTTCATTAGCATTTAATACTTCATTAGCATTTAATAAAAGAAAGTCTGTTTTTATAATATTTGTTTTATGTGAAAATAAAGTTTCTAATTTATTAATATGTGGAATATAAATTTCGCACATATAAATCATATTTTCTAATATATGTCCTTTTCGTGTTTCATTGTTTGGAATTATGCTGGATAAATTGTTCATTAGACGATTATAAAGATTTAAAGAAAATGCTCCATTTCCTGCGCCAATATCCAACCATTTTAATGTTGGGTTTTTATAATGTTCTAATGGTATTAAATCTAATATTTTGTCAACTAAAGAATTTGGTGTATAAACTATTCCATAATTATTTTTATCTTCTTTTGAAATTGAAATAATTATTATATACTAATTATTATAGTATAACATAAAATATGTAAAAAAAACAGAGTTATTGAGTTATTGAGTTGGACTCATTGTTTCAATACAATTAATAATAAATCGCTCATTTTTTAACACCGAATCTAATACTGGTTTATAATGCTCTCTAAACATAGAACGTGATTTATCGTCTTTGAATTTTGATAATGGAAACCATTGAATTTGTTTTTTTTCAAATAGTCCATTATGTTGTGTTTCAATTTTGTCTCGTAAATGAAATTCAGCAAATTTATTTACATTTGTAAAATACATTGGTAGTTTTTTATCATAAGCTGTTCTAAAAATATAACTTGTATATCTATCAAAACTAATTGATAATATGAAATTATTGCTAACATTTGTTTCAAAATCATTTTCATCACCTAAAAATCCATTTAATTCTTCACTGCCTTCTCTAATTGCTGTTTTATATGGTTTTTCGCCTTTATGTGGACTTCCTCCAAAATCACACCATAAATTATTGTTTCTTTCTTGACCTAATAATAGAAATAGTGTGCCTTTATATAGTGCTACTGGTAAAACACCTGCTCCCATAATAATTAATTACTTGATACAGGTTTGCAATTATATAAAATATATTTCAATTTTTTTATTTTTTATTAAATAGCAAATAGCAAATAGCAAATAGCAATAAAAAAATTTTTGTTTTTCGTTTTTTGTTTGTTGCTTTAGTTGCTGTTTATAGTTGCTATTTATAGTTGCTGTTTTTTTTAGTTTACCTTAATACATTTGTTCTGAAATTGTTCTTTGGCATTAGTATGCTTTGTAAATGGAATCATAAGAGATGACTTGTAAGCGCTTTTAACTTCTGCTTTGTTTAGAATCTCATAATTAGGATTTTCTACACGCTTATGCGCATTTTTATTTACCAAAAGTGGCCAATAATTTTCTCCTTGGTATTTAAATCGCGTCTTAGTAGTAGGATTCAAAATGTCATCTTGGAGTTGCTTAGATTCATCACTAGTAAACCACTCATCAAAATGAATAAATGCTTCACGACGCTTCTTAATTTTGTTGAAAACGAAGTCAACACGCATTACTTTTCCAATATTATGCGTTTTGAACATCTTAATAATATATTCCTCACTTGCGTTGCGAATAATTGGAATATAGAGCGAAAGAACTGACATTTGTTTGCTTAGTTAGTTAGTATTTAACTTGTAATATCTTTAAATAATATTTTTAAAAATGAAATCAATTTTTTTTTAGTATAACAAAAATATAAACAATAATAATAGTAACAATAATTTCTAAAATTGATAAAATTATTGTTATATTTAAAAGTTCTAATATAAAGACTTTTTGTTACAAATGAACAATAACAAGCGAAAAAATAATAATTTTATTAATACTTATGAACCAATTTTGTCTAATAAATATAAATTGTATGAAAGTTATAATAATTTGCTAAATTGTGATAAGCTAGTGATTATGGATAATCATGTATGTTTTGATGCCCTTATTAATAAAGAAAGCATATGTGCTTTAATTAATTTTATTAATATTATTATTGCTAATAAGCATTTGTTCAGTGATTTTAAAATTTACATACATGTTAATTGTAAAGGTGGTAGTTTTACGGAACTTTCAAATTTTATTAATTTTAAGAAAACGTGTGCTTATGAAATAGTATCTATTATTGATAAAGAATGTTACGATAGCGGATTTATTTTGGCATCATTATGTAATTATAGAATTATAAATAAAAATGCTAAAGTTTACATGTCTAAATTTATTATTAGTGTAAAAGGTGATTATTATTGGAACTATTTTAATCAATGTACTAATGAACAAATAACTGACTATAAAATATTATTTTATAGTATTTTATGTGATGTTATTGAGTCAAATTTGACACGTGAAAAATTAGATATTTATTTACAAAAAAATATGGTTATTGTTTGGGATTGTAAAAAATATAAAAAATTGGGTTTTGCCGATGAAATTATTTAATTATATAAACATTAATTATATAAACATTCAAAAGTTATAATAAAACTCCAGTCCATATTATTTAAACTAAATGGTCTGCCATATTCATCTAATAATTGAATTTTCAATTTATTTATATCTGTTGGACCAAAATATTCTCTAATATGTTTATGATTATAGTAAATATCTCCAGCATAAGCACCTTGTTTAAATGCTGTTTTTTCTTCTAATAATGATAATATGTTAATACGTGTTATAATATTTGGAGCTACAATAGAGTCAGAAGCAATAGCAAAATGATTTTGAGAACTAGATTGGAAATCGTCTAGTGCTATATAAATATATCGTGGATAATTTATATGACATATTCCTGTTGAAACAGCCAACAAATCACTTGAATCTATTATTAATGTGTTGTTTCTAAAACCTAGTTGCCATCCTAATTTTTGATATAATTCGTTTGAATAACAATTACTTGAATTAGCATTTGGATTATTTACATTAAAATTAATTCTTAGTTTAAAAGAGCCTAAAATATTATTTGTAATATTATTCGAATTATCGTATTTAAAGCAACTAAAACCTGATCTTGGATCTATAACAAATTTTAAATTATTTGAAATATCTATAAAATCTACATTTTTTATTTTATCATTAATTTCTCTTTCAATATCATAACATATTATTTTACGAACATCATTTGGAGCATATGAAGAAATACGCGATTCATATAAACCAGGACTTAATTCTATTATAAATGGAGAATTTGGTGTTGGAATGTTTGAAGAATTTAATATTTCAATGTTAAAAATATTGTTATTATAATAATTTGAAACATTGTGGTAAGTAAGAGGTATTTCTATCGAACTTATAGACATAGTAATTGCTCGTGAAATTGTTTCTGGTAATTGTATTACATAATTATGACTTTGATTATCTGTTAGTTCATAATTTTGTCTAAAAATACTATCTATTGTATATATTTTTTTTAGTAACGATTTATTTGTTTGTTTATAGTTTCCAAATGTATTTTCACCATTGTTTGTTATATATTGATTTCCATTGTATTGTTTAATAGCATATATGCTATTATTATTATTATTATTATTATTATTATTTGTTGCTAATAAATTATTAATTAATTTATTTTTTATATTATCAAGAAAAATGTATAATTCTGTTTTTTTTGATTCACTAATATTGCTTTTGCTTATACTATTTGCTATACTTTCTTTTGCCTTATAAATATTTTCGCTATTATAATTTTTTTGTAGTTTTAATAATTTTTCGAGTTCACCAATATTATAAGTATTAATGTCCAAATTAATATTGTTCATTGATTATAAATTTATAATAATATAATAAATTATTATTAATATATTAAATAGTTAAATTGTTAAAACATTAAAAATTGAAATATAAATTTGTTAAAATAATTAATTATTAAGTGTAATTATTAAGTGTAATTATTAAGTGTAATTATTAAGTGTCTAATAAATGAATACGCAAATAGAAGATTTTATTAATACTAAGAATAATAGCGGTGCCGATAACTATAATAATATTGATATTTCCCAATGGAATGTAAATGGTTGTAAGAAAATACTTACTAATTTATTATTGTGGATTAGTAAAAATGATGAGCTAGTAAATAATCCTCATAATAATGAACTATATAAAAAATTTGAAATTGAATTTAATAAGCAAGTTCGTCTTTCTAAAATTACAAATATTAGAAAATCTATATTGTTAAATGTCTTAAATACTATTTATAATAGTGGTGATGTTTGTGGTGATATTTGTGATGATATTTGTGATGATGTTTGTTTACCAATTTTAAAACTGCTTTTGCGTAAAAAACCTATGCGTGCTATTTCCGGTATTACTAGCATCACGGTTATAACTGCCCCTTTTCCAGATGGGCAAAAATTTAGTTGTAAGCATAATTGTTATTATTGCCCTAATGAACCAGCTCATGAGGGCAATAATTGGCAAGCACAACCACGGAGTTATTTATATTATGAACCTGCCGTTTTACGAGCAAACCAACACAAATTTCAAGCAATTGGTCAAATGTTAAGTCGTTTGGATACATATTTTAATAATGGGCATGTTATTGACAAATTAGAAATTATTATTGAAGGTGGAACATATACGGAATATCCTGTTGATTATTTACAGCGTTTTCATCGTGATTTATTTTATTGCGCTAATATTTATTTTGATTTACGCAAAACTTATGCTAATTATGACAATAGTTTAAATAACAAGTTGGATTTAGAAGATTTAAAAAATATTCGTAGTCCATTAACTATTGAAGAAGAAATCAAAATAAATAAAACTGCCAAAGTTCATATTATTGGTATATGTATTGAAACACGTCCAGATGCGTTAGATGATGACTGGTTAATGCGTTTTAGACTATGGGGTGTTACACGAGTTCAACTTGGTGCCCAACATGTTGATAATGCTATTTTAAAGAAAATTAATCGTGGTCATAGTGTAGAGCAATTATTGTGGGCTATACGCTATTTAAAAGATAATTGCTTTAAAATAGATATTCATATTATGCCTGATTTACCTGGTGCTAGTGTTGCTGGTGATAAAGCAATGTTTGATTATGTGTATTCTGTTGTTTGTCCAGACCAAATGAAGGTTTATCCTTGCCAAACAGTTCCTTGGACGATGATAAAAAAATGGCATAGTGAAGGAAAATATGTTCCATATTTTGACATTGATCCAAAATTATTAATTGATGTTGTGCGTTATTCTATGGAAACTTGTCCAAATTGGATTCGTTTACCGCGAGTTGTTCGTGATATTCCGTGTTCTGTTTATGTTGAAGGTGGAAACAATATTGGTAATATGCGACAAATAATTGACAATATGTTACAAGGCGAGGATGTACATTCTAATGATATACGTGCTCGCGAAATTGGACGTCATACTAAATATTATAATAAGATGGCTAATTATAATAGTTATTATTACAGAGGAAATGAGGGGGACGATTATTTTATTGCTTATGAAAGTTATGATTGTAAAGCGTTATTTGGTTTTATTAGATTACGTATTGTAGACCGTAAAAAAAATATGACTATTTTTGGTATTTTGAAAAATCGTGGACTTATTCGAGAATTACATGTATATGGTGATACTACTGCCGTGAGTAGTTTTGCTAAAAATGGTTGCCAACATACAGGAATTGGTAAAGGGTTGTTAAAATATGCTGAGCGCAAAACTATGGAAAATGGACTTTATGGAATAGTGGTAATTAGTGGTGAAGGTGTAAAAGAATATTATGAAAAAAGAGGTTATAGAGAAGTTGATACATTTATGGTAAAAGACTTTTGGTTTTTACAAGTTTGGTTTTATTATTTAAGAGCCAAAATAATTTATTATTGTGGTTTATAATTAAGGTTTATAATTAAGGTTTATAATTAAGGTTTATAATTAAGGTTTATAATTAAGGTTTCTATTTACCATTTTGGTCTTGTTGGTTGTCTTGGTGTTGGTGGTGGTGGTCCGGGATAGTTAATTTTTGTTGCGATTTTTTCATTGTCTTCATCTAAAAGCATAATTGCCATTGCTGAATAATTGTGTAAATCAATTAAAGTATCTCGTAGTGATTCACTATTTACTAAACTTACGGATTTTGTTGAAATGGATTGAAGACGTGCAATTTTATCTCCCATGCGAACTAATACGCCTATTACACCATAATTGGCAAACGCATCTCCATAATCTTGATTTTTTCTTTTAAATAATTCTAAACTTTCATTTTGGATTAATTGCATTTGTGAAACTCTTGAAGACTTTGTTGCGCTAATTTCTGGCGAATCAAGATTTAAACTATAACTGAATTTATTAGTTGGTTCCATTATGTATTGTAATTAATAAATTATTTTTATATAATAAAAATATATCAATTTTATTATTATTCTTATTTTTATTTTTTATTATTTTTATTTTTTTATTTTTTTATTTTTTATTTTTTTATTTTTTTATTTTTTTATTTTTATTTTTATTTTTATTTTCCTCCACAACTTTGGCAAGTTTTATTTCCTGTAATTAATAAAGGTAACATATTTCTATTTAATGCTGAACCTAGTCTAAATAAAGATTGTGGTTGTGCTTGTGCTTGTAGTTGTTGTATATATTGTGCTTGATTGTATGCTGATTGACTTTGCGTTGTTAAATTCATTCTTAAAAGTGGCATATTACTTTATTAATATTATTTAATATTTTATTTTAATGTAATATTTGTTTATTGTTATTATTTTAACAATTAGAAACACAATTATTATTTTGAGTAGTTAGTGAATAATATTTTGTTTTATTTCCTTGTAGTGGTAATGGTTGAATTGTGTGTGTATTTTGTGTTTTTAATGTTCCCGATTTCTTTTTTGCTAAATATCGCGCATACGAATTATGTTTAATATCTAGTCCCTTATTTTCTTTGTTAGATGTTACAACGTTTGTAGAAACTTCACCATGTGCTTGCGCTCTATCGCTAGCATTATGCCAAGGTTTTTTAGTAATACTATTATTTATATCTTGTGATATATTTAATGAACTTATTACTTGTGTATAATTTGAAGACGATGTGTGTAATTGGTCTTGTATTTCTTTTTGAATTTGAATTACACTATGAGAACTTGAAGCATCTATTGGACAACTAATAGGTTTTTTATATTTAAAATTAGAATTAGTGGCCGTAAAAGGAGTATCGCAATTTGAGACTTGTGAAAAGGGGTGCATTAAAAACGAGGCTTTTGAATTTAAGTATATGTTGTTAGGTATTGAAGTTCCATACTTAAGTGTATCATTCATTTTACAAGTAAGTCTGTGATTTATATTACCTGAATTGTTGCGTAGCGCTGTTTTTAATTTGGTATTGTAATTATAAAATGTGGTATCTAAAATAGGCATATTGCTATAAATTAACATTATATTTTATTTTTTGTATTTTGTTGTTTACATGATAAAATTGAAATGTTATTTTTTTTTGTAATAGCATTATAAAAGTTATTAATGAAAAATGACTACTAAACTTGAAAATGAGAACAAATTTATATGTACTTATTGTAGAAAAATGTATATTCGTAAAGCATCTTATAATAATCATTTAATAAAATGTAAGTTGTGTAGATTTGCTAGTGATTGTGGAAAAACTGAGTCCGTTAAAACTGAGTCCGTTGTTTCTATTGACTCTCTCAAAAAAGATTTAAATATACATAATTTATTTGCGATGGTAATAATGTTATATAATAAATATGAAAAGTTGGAAAGTGAATATACTGAATTAAAAAAATATGTTGCTATTACTAAAAATAAAATTAACATATTAGATTATTTAAATGAAAACTTTAAGTGCGATTATATGAATATGTGTAGTGGAGGAAATAATATTACAAAATTTATGGATGAATTAGTAATTGGTGAAGATGAATTGCAGAAAATATTTAAATATGATTATGTGGATGGAATTTTTAATATTATTTGCGAATATATTGATGTATTGAATGTTAAGGGTTTGTTAGTGCCTATTAAATGTTTTAATACTAAGGAAAATATTTTATATATATTTGATGGACAATTATGGTTAATTATGGATGATGTTTATTTACGCGCGTTTATAAAATCTTTTGACAAGAAAATTTTGACTAGATTTGTAGAATGGAAAAAGAGTGCTGAAAAAACTATTGACACAGAGATTTTTGGAGAGATTTATATTCAAAATATGAAAAAAGTAATTGGTGGTAATTATGAGAAGAAGAATCCGGCACATATGATTAAAAATCGATTATATAAACATTTGAAAATTGATTTACAGAGTATTGTGCATTATGATTTTATTTAGGTTTTTGAATAATCTCTCTAGCAAGATGAAAAAAATTGATTTATTTATTTATTTTTTAATTGTTATATATTGTTATATATTGTTAATCTTATTAAAGACATTTACTTGCTATAATTATGTCTTATTTGCTTTTACAAGAAGTGCTACCTTACGATGTTGTAGAAATTATTTATGAGTTTATGAAAGTTAATGCTGTGAATGTGATTATAAACTATTTAAATAATGCTAAAAAGCGACATAGTGTGTATGTATATTTTGCTAAGTATAAAGTTGACTATATTTCTGCGTTTTCAATATATTCAATAAATTCAATAGATAACTATCATTTGGGAAAAGACAAAGTTATTGAAGATTTATATAAGAATTTAGTGTGGATGTATGGTGCGCATTATCATTATTCTCGAACTTATTATAAAAGAAATGGTTGGCGTTATGTGTTAAACAACATTTCACAGATTTTAATGTATTACTATAACAGATTGGCATTTTGTGATAGTTTAAAAAAGAACAATGTTAACTATAACTATTTGAAAATGTGTATTCAACTATGGTTTAAGTTATGTCAAAAATACAATTTCTATTTATTATTATCTTACATTGATAGCGCCAAAAAAGTTAATCGTAATATTAAGGCAATAAAATTAAGAGCTATAAAAAACTTTGCGGTGTTTAGAGTTTCACCGCTAGTTACTATGAGGTTTGATGATTACAAAAGTCTTTGTTATTAGTCATAGACTAATGGCTTTATAAGAACGAAGAAATTATTAGATTGTATAAGGTGAATAAAAATTGATTTGTAATTTTTTTATTGTTTATACGAGAGAAATATTTATAAAAAAACTTGAAAACTATAAACATTTATATTATATGGTGGCTATGAAATATAGATGTGCTTGTACTACGTTGAAAGGTCGCAGATGCCGAAACTCATTTAGTTTTATTTGTAATAAAGCAAGGGTTTGTTATGTTCATGCTTCCAAAACATATTTAAAATATGTTTTAAATATTCAAAAAGCGTATAAAGGGTATCGTTGTCGTAAATATGTTAGGTTGCTTGCTAGATTGCCTTGCGATATTCAAGAGAGAATTTTATTTTATATGCACGAGCACTTATATAATGCTAGGAGAAATCAATGTATAAAAAAGATACTTTGTAAAAAGTTTGTTAGGTTTATTGGAATTCCTATAAATATAGGTTCAAATTTTACTAGTGTATTTCTAGCACATTATAGAACGCGCATTAGTGCCATGAATAAAACACAATTTTGTAACCATGTTTTAACTATTACGCATTTATACAAATTATATACAAAATATATGACAATTGTAGACACTAATTATGCTAACGCTTTATACCATGTTAGTAATATTGTAAAAAAGGATATTCAAGATTGTCTTTATTATTATCATCATGTAGGGGAACAACCTTATTTATATAGTAATACTGAATTATTAGAGCTTCATAAGAATGTGAGTGAATTACAGAAAAATATTGGTGTTTTTCGACTTGAATATAAAGACCGATTTTGTTTGTTTTGCTAGTTTTGCTAGTTTTGCTAGTTTTGCTGATTTGTTTTTCAATTTTATAAATACTATAAAATTGAAATCTTTTTTTATTATATTTTTAATTATTATAAATATTTCTATAAAAATGATTTGCGGAGTATGTTGTGAAAATTTCAATAAATCAACGCATAGCAAAGTTACGTGTGAATTTGCTGGTTGCGGTTATGAAGCGTGTAAAATTTGTATAAGAACATATTTGCTTGGAACAACAAACGATCCGCATTGTATGAATTGTAAAAATCAATGGACAAATAAGTTTCTTGTTGAAAGTTTAAATAGGAGTTACATTGATAATGATTATAAAAAACATCGGAAAAATTTGCTGGTTGAACGAGAAATTAGTAGAACTCCGGAATTAATGGTTTTGGTTGAGCGAACTAAACTAGTAGAAGAAGAATATAGAGAACTTTATTTAATAGAAGAAGAATATGAAAAAATGCGAAAAATGCTTAACGAAAAACGTAATATAATACTTGAAAAACAGGCGCGCATTTATCGGATTAAAAATGGTGAACATGCCGAAAAAGATGAACGAAAAAAATTTATTATGCCTTGTCCTGGTGATGATTGTAAAGGTTATTTATCTAGTCACTATAAATGTGAGTTATGTAAATTATATGTATGTCCTGATTGTTTTGAAATTATTGGGTTTACTAAAGATGAGGTACATTTATGTAAAGATGAAAACACTAAGAGTGCTGAATTGATTAAAAAAGAAACAAAAGGTTGCCCTCAATGTGGGGTTCGTATTTTTAAGATTTCAGGTTGCGACCAAATGTGGTGTACTGAATGTAAAGTTGCTTTTAGTTGGACTAGTGGAAAAGTTATTATTAATGCTGTTATTCACAATCCTCATTTTTATCAATATATGCAAAATAATAGTTCTGGTGGTGTAGCCCCCAGAAATCCTGGTGATGTGTTATGTGGAGGTTTATTAGCACATCACAATTTAAGATTTATTCAAAGTCTTTTGACTAATATTAATAAAAAAATGATTATGGTTTATGTAATCCCTGTTAAAAAATTAGAATTTGAAAATCATTTAAATTCTAATGTAGTTGTGCGTGACTTTGTTAATAATTTAAAATCCTATTGTGAAACTCCTTATCCTCATATTTTGACTTTTAATACTATATTAGGCAACCTTCATCAATTTATAAATCATATTTCCAATGTAGATTTGGAACAATGTAGGCGTAGAGTTCGTGATTTATTGAATCATGATGCTTTGACAGTTCAATATATATTAAATCGAAGAACAAAGGAAGATTTGGCTAATACTATTTTTAGAAATGATAATATTAGGAAGAAGAATGTGGAATTATTGAATGTATATGAATTATTGAGTGTTGTTGGTATTGAACGATTTAATGAGTTGTATGAATATTTTAAAACTAAATCTGCTTCTAATGATAAATTGACTATTGAATTTTTACATCAAATAGTTAACTTTATAAATGAATATAATCAACTTATTAAATATTGTAATAATCAACTTATTTCAATTAGTTATACATATGGTATGAATGTGACTACTATAGTGTATGAAGATTATAGTTATGCTACGCAAAGTCATAAATTTACTCAAGCAGAGTTTATGAAAAGCAAAGAAAAAGGAGAAAAAGGAGAAAAGAAAGAAAAAGGAGAAAAGAAAGAAAAAGGAGAAAAGAAAGAAAAAGGAGAAAAAAGTTCTGTTGGTGAAGCTTCATGTAGTTTTATTAATAATTAATTAGTTTTGATTTAATTAATTAGTTTTGATTTAATTAATTAGTTTTGATTTAATTAATTGCTATTTTAGATAATAACCTTTAATATGTGTTGATGCATAACAAGATTGAGCATAATGTCCTTTTCTACCACACCGAAAACAAGTGTCGCAATTGTTGTCGCAATCGTTGCTTTCGTAAATTAATTTTTTTTTATATTTTGAACTACAATATTTCTCGTGATATTCACATTTGCTTTCTTCTGTAAATTCTTGGTCACAATAATTACAAGACCAAACTTCATCATCTTCGCTTAGTGTTTCCCAACCTTCATCACTAAGTTTGTCGGTTTCACTTACTTGGCAATCTTTTGCAAAATGACCACTTTTTCCACAAGTAAAACATTTATTATTAGTACTAATACTCATATGTTGTAAAAAGTCTAATGTTGATTTATCTAAATTTACTTTAACAAATGATCCTCCACGAACATTAGCAGTTCCATATTTATCCATATATTGTCTTGTATATTTGTCTTCATCATAATTAGTACAATTGGGTATAACTTTTAACACTTTTAGTGGTTTATATTTTTGTGTCCATGCCGAACCGGCATCATTAAAATGACTTTCTAATCTAAATTGAGGGTTATCAGTTTTTCCAACATAATATTTTCCTTGTTCTAATTTAAGCACATATATACAAACCATTTTTATTATTTTATATTTAAAAAATAAAAAATAATAAAAAATAATAAAAAATCAATTTTTATATTAATAATTAATTAATTTTGATTTAATCAATTGAATATTTCTCTAAGAAATCGTCTAATTTTATTATTTCTATTGTATCAATTTTTTTTGCTTTTTCGGTCTTTGTTGATTTGCTTGAATTATTACCTGTTACTAAAATGTTTGTATTTTTATTAATATTTGTTTCTATTAGCACTCCATATTTTAAAAGTATATTTTCCAATTCTTTTTTTGTATATTTTGATGATTTCTCAAAATCCGAAAATACTATTATTTTGTTGTTTAAAACATGTTCTAATTCTTCTTTAGGTTCTTGTGGTTCTTCTTCTTTAGGTTCTTGTGGTTCTTCTTTTTGGACAGGTTCAAACATATCGGGTTTTATGGACATTAGAAATTTATTAAATTCTGGTATTGCGTTTACAAATTGTGTTGCGGTTTTTTCGGCAAATCCTTCAATTGCTTTTACTTTATCTATTTTTTGTTTTTGAGAGTCGGCGGATGTTAAAATGGTTGGTTCGGCTTTTAAAATTTGACTTACGGATTTTTCACCTAAGCCACGTCCAAATATATTGGATGCTCCTGCTATTTTAGCAATACTTGCTTTTGCCAATTGTTTTGCTATTGATTTATTAATTTTTGTTGCCATTTTTTCTTTAAAACCTTCTACTTTCATCAAATCTTCTATGCTTGCGTTTATTATTTTTGGAATAGTATTTGCTCCGCTAGCAATTATTTTTTCAATATTTGCTTCACCTAATCCTTCTACTTCTAATTCTTTAAAGAATTTAGTTATTGATTTTATTGCTACTCTTGGGTCTGCTTTTACATTTACTAATATAAGATCTACATTTGTTTCATTCCATTTGTAGTCATATTCTTCTACATTTGGCATTATTGGTTTTTGTGCTGGGACTATTACTTCTGTAATTTTTGGTATTACATTTCCGCTTCTTGTTAGGCGAACTAAAGCACCTAGTCCTATATTATTGTCTACAATAAATCGAGCATTAATACCTGTAGAATATGTGATTGTGACACCTCCTATTTGAACAGGTTCAAATTGAACACGTGGTTTTAATAGTCCATCTTTTGATGCCGACCATAAAACATCTAATACTTTGGCTTCTAAAACTTGGTCTGTTAATACCATTTTAAAAGCAAATGCGTGTTCTGGATTTTTGCTTTCACGTGGATGTATATTGTCATCAATACAAATTATACCATCAATAGTATACTCATAATTGGCTCTAAAATCTAGTAATTTATTAGATAAATATTCGTTTGTTAGTTCTGAATATGTAATTGATTGAATATTTTTAACTGCTATTGTATTTAGTTGTACTAATTTATTATATTGTTCTGATGGTTTTAAATTTTCAGGCATTATTACTTCATAGGCTACAAAATCTATGTCTTTTAATATTTCTTTTTCTAGTTGTGTTAATTTTTTACGATTGACTATTCCTGATATAAAATTACGTGAATTAGCAAACTGAGTTTTATATTTTTGTTCAAATGTTTCTTCTTTTATTATTAATTCGCCTCTTAATGTAATGTTTTTTTCTGTTGGTAATTTTAAATATGGAATTATGTGATTAATTAAGAATCCGTATTTTCCGTCGCCTTTTTTGTATAAATTTGGTGTTCCTGATTCGGTGCTATATAGGGCGCTTACGCCATCTACTTTTGCCGAAATTACATATGGACCTTTGAACTTTTCTTTGAATTTAGTTAATGCGTTTGTATCTGGTTTTATTTTGTCCATTGACCACATTTCATATGGAAGTTTCACTTTTGAAGTGTTATCTGTTATTTGTGTTTGCTGGTCATTTGCTAGAGCATTTGTTGGGTCTTTTTTTAATATGTGCTCACGTAATATATCATATTCATTATCTGTTAATAGACTATTTTCTTTTAAATCTGAAATGTAATAATTATCTATTGCTTCTTGTAACATTGCTGTTAATTCTTCTAAAGATAGCATTTCTAATGACGATATGCCTTGTGTTTTAAATTTATTTAGATTTTCTAGTATTTCGCTTTTTATTTTTTTGGTATATTTTTTTAATGTCTTTGCTGTTGCTTTAGGTATTTTTATTTTTATTGTTTCTTTTTTATTGGGTTTTTTTGGCGGTTCTTGTATTGGCGGTTCTTGTATTGGCGGTTCTTGTATTGGCGGTTCTTGGATTTGTTCTTCTATATTTTTTTTAATTTCTTCCAAAGGTAAAGTTAGAATAATAGATTGCTCATTGATGCGGTCTTGTGGTTCTTTATATTCCATATGTAAGAAATCAAAAATATCTTTTTCTGTT